>MRWF01025277.1_pt1 | contig 41144 bp, 43 predicted proteins | sample 1013331 | NCBI WGS metagenome assembly MRWF01 (sample SAMN06117577, study PRJNA244670) | biofilm metagenome | biome: Water; feature: Cathode Biofilm; material: Biofilm; isolation source: microbial consortium enriched at the cathode of a solar microbial fuel cell | place: USA: District of Columbia ... | reverse complement strand
CCCTTGGAAAGGCCAATCATCATGCCCTCGGTGACGACGATGGCATTATCGACCAGCATCCCCAGCGCAATGATCAGCGCACCCAATGAAATCTTCTGGAGCTGAATACCGTGTATTGCCATAAGCACGAATGTACCCATGATGGTAATCAGCAGGATCAGCCCCATGAGCAGGCCACTTCGCAGCCCCATGAACAGCAAAAGCACAATAATGACAATGCCCACCGCCTGAGCAAGGTTCATGAGAAAAGCAGATACTGCCTCCTCGACTACTTCAGGCTGGTTATACACTGTGTTCAGTGTCATGCCGATGGGTTGCTGTTTTTCCAGGCGTTTCAAAGCCTCATTGAGACTCTCACCTACATCAACAACGTTGGTGCCCTCTGCAAATGACACGCCGATGGTCAAAGCAGGCAATCCGTCAGAGTGGTAAAGCAAGGCGGGTGAGTCATTGGTCACCCTGCGAACTTCGGCCAGATCGCTGAGCCGGATAATACCCGAATCAGCGCTTCCAACTGCCAGTTGCTCAAGTGCCTGAACGGAATCAAGCTGACCGGTTGGCTGAACGGATAACGACAGCCCTTCACTGCGCAGGTGGCCAGCGTTGCCCACCGTATTCTGCGCATTCAGAAGGCTTGCCAGGTATTCTGGCGAGATGCCAAGAGCACGCATACGGTCACGGTCCAGTGACACGATCATCTGCTCGTCGACACGACCACCGATACTGACTTTTGCGACGCCCTCCAACAATCGCAGTTCTCGCTGAATGAGATCCGCATGGTCACCAAGATCTTTCAGCGAGTAGCCGTCACCACGCAACGTGAGCAGCAGGCCGAAGACATCGCCAAAGTCATCGTTCACGATGGACGTGTTCACGCCTGGTGGCAGACCAGGCTGGGCATCATTAATCTTTCGCCGAAGGATATCCCAATACTGGTCTAACTCCCCTTCTCTGACCGTCTTCTTGAGTTGGACAGTAATCTGCGACAAGCCGTCCGAGTTCACCGAAGTAATGTCATCGATGCCCGGCATCTGCTGGATCGCTTTTTCCAGAGGCAGCGTAACCTCCTCCTCGACTTCAAGAGGCGTTGCTCCGGGATATTGGGTGGTCACCAAGGCGGAACGTAACGTGAACTCCGGGAATTCAAGCTGGCCAAGACCCAGAAACGCGAACATGCCCCCAACCCCAAGCAACAGCGTGACCATCCAGCTGATGGACTTCCGATCAAGAAAATAATCGACCATCTCAGAGCCCGCCCTCTTTTTCCCAGGGACGGACCGAACGATCCCTGTTCATCCGGTGAGCGCCGGCAACCACGATTCTGTCGCCCGGGCTGAGCTCTCCCCGAACAAGCACGCCATCGTTCATTTTCTTACCCGGCTCGACATCCACCGGCTCGACGCTGCCCGTGTTATCGCCATTCTCACCATCGGCAGCAGCCACGTATCGCCAAACCACGCTAGTGCCGGGTTCTGCGTCAGGTGTTACAAGCGCCGCGGTTGGTATCAGCCACGACGGGGCGCTCTCTCCAGCCAATGTGCCGTAATCAAGCAGAACGGTCGCGCTCATCCCCGAAAGCACTGTGATGTCCTCGGGTTCAGGGAGCGTTACGGTAACCTCATAACTGAGCGACCCCTGAGAGGCATTGCTGTCATGCTCTTTGTAGCTCGCGGCGTAGCGTTTATCGGGAAGCTCGGGAAACTGTACCCACGCGATAGTGTTGCCATTGGCGCGAACGTTCCTGGATCTCTGTGGTTGAAGGCGGCGGACCTGTTGTTCAGGCATCTGGAACGAGACGTCGATAGAGCCGGGCCGTTGCAGTTCGGCAATGGCCTGCTGCGCTGATACAACCTGAAAGACATCCACCGGCACCCGTGAAATGACGCCATCAAATGGCGCTTTGAGAACGGTATAGGAAAGTTGGTCCTCCGCGCTGGCCAGTTGCGCTCTGGCAGAGAGGTACTCGGCCTCGGCCTCATCGAAACGGGCCTGACTGATGGCCTGGCGCTCCAACGATATTCGCATTCGCTCGAAGGTGGCCTGTGCCAGATTGAAATTTGACCGGGCGTTTTCCAGGCGGGTTCTTGCGTCCCGATCGTCCAGGCGGGCAACGACCTCCCCTTTTTCCACAGTGTCGCCTGCTTTAACGGCCAGCTCCGTCAGCTCTCCTCCCACTCTGAAAGAGAGTTCTGAATGGTCAGACGCCGAGACTCTGCCCGGATACTGATTGAGCGTGCCTGACTGCGCCTGCTCCAGCGTCATGAGCTTTACCGGGTAGACAGTTTGCTGTGTCAGAGGGGGCGCCTCCGCCGAACATCCCATCACCAGGAGGCTCGAAAGCATTGCAAGCGCTTGTAGGCCTCTCAAGGGCATGGCGGTACTGACCATCTTGAATTTCATAACGCGTCACTCTCCAGAAAAAATTAGGTATTCCGACGATCGGCAACCGCATCCCAAGCCATATTAAACGCTAATTCGATATGCTCATCGGTACCTTCGAACGACCCTTGCAGGCATCGTTGAACGAGGTGGTAAATCGGGCGGAACATAAACGTTTCGAGAAGTGGAAAAGGTACCGGTTTGATCAGCCCGGATTGCTTTCCCTGATCAACTGCATTCAAAAGATTTGCGGCTCGGCTTTCGTTTCGTGCCTGGATCTCGGGAGTCATCCAAGCAGAATGCGTGAACGTCTCGTGGTAGCGGAATAGTTCCGGACGCTCAAGGCCGATCCGGAACAGTGTGTGCCACTGGCGTCGCAGTCCTTCACGCAGATCTTTCCCGCGAGAAAAACTGTCCAGCGCCGCATCAATGACCTGATCGCTGACGTAATAAAATGTCGCCAATAAAAGCTGTTCTTTATCTTCGTAATAGATGTACAGCGTGGCTGGTGACAAACCCGCAGCCTTGGCTATCTTGCCAACCGAGGTTGCTGAAAAACCGTGATCTGCTACTTCCCTCACGGTAGCTTCCAGGAAGGCTATTCGTTTCGAGTCGTCTCTTTGCCGCATTTGTCTGCTCAACGCTTCAAATTGGTCGGCCTAAAATAAATGAACGTTCACTTATTTTCAAACCGAAAATATAGGCGTATACCGAAGTAGGTGCCCTACTGAATTCCTGGACAGAATGGCCATTGGGGGCTCCATCAGGCATCTGTCTCCAAACCTGGACTGTAGTTTTCATGTCGTCACGAAGTCTCTTGAGCTCCTTTAACTCCTGATCCAGTCTGCAAAGGCGGTCTGTGAATAGCTCCTTCAGGTCGCTGCCAGCCAAGCCACCCTCCGTCCCATGACTTAGAATGACTTTGACTTCACGCAGGTTGAATCCCAGCTTGTTTGCCACGCGAACAAACCGTAAGCGCCACAGGTCTTCCGAATTATACAAGTTGTAGCCATTTCGGGGATCTTTTCGTGGCCGAAGTAACCCTTCACGGTTATAGAAACGAACGGTGTCCGGAGAGACATCCGCCAAGTTTGCAATTTCATTGACTTTCATCGTGCCCACATCGCTCGCATGAAACAGATCCCGATATATCAGAGGAGAAAACGCCAGCATGACCACTCTGAAACTCTCTCAATTTGTTATTGCATAAATGAAGTCGACCTTTATCCGCCCGTCGCCACCTTTACGTTATTGATCGGTTGGCTTTTCGACCAAGCGACTAACCCAAGGCCTCCAAGGATCATCGGCAAGGTCAACAACTGCCCCATGGTCACCCAGTCAAGGGCAATGAACCCCAGTTGCGGGTCGGGGAGGCGAACAAACTCGACCGCAAAACGGAAAATTCCGTAGAGCAACAGGAACAGGCCGGACGTTGCGCCCATCCGACGAGGGTGGCGTGAGAACCACCACAGCACCACAAACAGCACAACACCTTCCAGGGCAAACTCGTACAATGACGACGGGTGACGTGGCGCCGACCCCATATTCGGGAACACCATGGCCCAGGGCACGTCGCTGACCCGCCCCGGGAGCTCGTGGTTGATAAAGTTGCCAAGGCGCCCCGCCCCCAGGCCAATTGGCACCAGTGGCGCTATAAAATCCGTGAGTTGGAAAAAACGCAGGTTCTGCTTGCGGGCGAAGACCAAGGCTGCAATCAGGACGCCGGTCAAACCGCCGTGAAAACTCATGCCCCCTTCCCAGACCTTGAACAGCCAAAGCGGATTGTCTGCCAGCTTGTCAAAACCGTAGAAGAGCGCATAACCGACGCGGCCACCGAGAATGACGCCCATCGCGCAGTAGAAAATCAATGTTTCAACAGCGTCTGCGTTCAACCCGAGTCGATGAGCCCGACGACGCCCCAGCCACCAGGCCGCGAGAAAACCGACAAGGTACATCAGGCCGTACCAATGGATTTTCAGTGGGCCCAGTGCAATGGCTACCGGGTCGATTTGAGGATACTGAAGCATAAGCTTCCCTGATTTCGTGTGTGAACGTGCGTTAGGGTTTCAATCAGTAACACGTTCCGCTCCATTGGCTGTCTCCTCCAATCGTTGCCTGGCAACAGCGATACCTTTACGAATGACCTCTGCGGAGGCGGAATCCTCGAAGCCAGCCAACGCTCGGCGCCAGTAACCGATCGCCTGTTCATAGCGGCCATCGTCGAAAGCCTCAACCCCCAGCATGCCCAACACTGTCGGCTGACGCGGATCCTTATCGAGTGTTTCATCTACCAGCGCCTGAACTTCATAGGTCAGGCTGCCTCCGGCCACATAGAATTTCAACTGAGCCAGTTGGGCCAGAAGATCGGCTCGGCGGCCTTCCAGTTCGATCAATCGCTCCAGGGCGCGAATCGACCGATCTGGCTGACCGACCTTCTGGTACAGCGGAAACAACAAAGCCCAGACCTTGGGATTATCCGGCTGACTCTCGGCCTGCTCTTCGAGCCGGACAATCAGGTTCTCCGGTGAGGCACCGGGAGAGTTAAGAACCTCCTGCACCACGGCATACAGAGCCAGATCGCCATTGGCGCCCACCCATCGATAGCCGGTTACGGTGGCGGCAATCAATGCCGTTATCACCAGAGGGATTACAAAACGTCCTGCCAGCGGGTTCCTGAGAGGCACGCGACGACGGGCCTCGGTGTCCTCCAGAAGATTGCGTTCAAGCTCGTGACGGCTTTCTTCAAAGCGTGCGACGTCAACCTCGCCGCGATCGCGGGCGCTTTCCAGTGCTGAAAGCCGGCGCTCATAGACGGCGAGGTTTTGCGCCTCCGCATGATCATCGGCCTCAAATCGCTGCTGCCAGTCATGGATCGCCCTTGCTCTCCGCAACGGTAGACTCAGGAACCACAGCGCAAGCAGCAGCAGTGTGCCGATACTTAACCAGAGCATAGTCATTCCGATCCCTCACGGTGACGATGAATCAGGGAAGACAGGCGGGTACGCTCCTCCTCGGAGAGCGGCCGCACTCGCCGGTGCCTGCGCGCCCGGACAAACGCAATCACAACCAGGGCGCCTCCTGCTACCAGCGCTGCCGGCAACGCCCAAAGCAGCCACGTTCGCCCGTCAAGGCGCGGATTGTAAAGAACGAACTCGCCAAAACGATTAGCCATGAAATCAAGAATTTCCTTATCCGCACGCCCATCACGAAGCATCATTGCTACCCGCTCCCGCATGTCCGCCGCCACCGGCGAATCGGAACTGTCGATGGCTTGAGCATCACATTTAGGGCACCGCAACGACGCCGTAAGGTCGCGATAACGCTCCGCCATCACCGGATCCTCGAAATGACGCGCATCGATTGCCGTGTCCGCCACCGACTGGAACGAAGCCAGCAAAAACACGATGACCACACAGCAACGGCTCTTTCGGTTTAGCGCCATTTCTCTACCTCCGCCATGACTTCATCCACCTGGGCGGGCGTTATGTACCCGACGTGCTTGTATCGAACGATACCGTTTGCGTCGACCAGAAAGGTTTCGGGCACGCCATACACGCCAAGCTCGAAACCCAGGTCGCCGGCAGGATCGAAGATGTTGACCTCGAAAGGTTTTCCAAACTCTTCAAGAAATTGTCGCCCCAGGTCACGTGTGTCTTTGTAGTTGATGCCCACCATCTGAATGCCGCGTTCGGAGAGCGCCAGTAGCTGGGGCATTTCCTCCTTGCAGGTCGGGCACCAGGACGCCCAGACATTGACCAGAGACATCTGCCCGCGAAGCAGGGATTCATCCACCTCGGTATCAGGGTCCTCCAACGTTGGGAGCGTGAACGCGGGAAACGCCTGACCTATCAGGGCCGACTCGCGAGCACTCGGGTCCAACGAAAGCCCCCGGTACAAAAAGAAGGCCAGGCCAAGAAACACCACAAACGGAAGCATCAGCAACAGGCGGCGCATCATGCGCGAACCTCGCGCGCCGGCCTCACCGATTCCCGGTCAGCGGCGGCGGCACGGCGGCGACGGTAGCGACGGTCTGCCACGGCCAGCACGCCCCCGGAGGCCATCAGCAGCGCACCCAGCCAAAGCCAGCGTACGAAGGGCTTGACCTGTAGGCGCATTGCCCAGCTGCCGTCGTCCAGTTCCTCCCCCATGGCCACGTAAAGGTCCCGCAACAGGCCGGGGTCGAGTGCGACATCGGTCATCGGCTGCCCTCGGGCAATATACAGGCGCTTTTCTGGGTACAAGGTGGTGACAATCCGGCCTTCACGGGCAACCTCGATGGCCGCCGTGTCAGCAAGGAAGTTGGGTCCCCGACGCTCGCCCAGTTCGGTCAGAGTAAAATCGTACCCGCCCAGATCTACCTGCTCACCGATATCAAGCCGCACATTACGCTCCATGGCGTAGTTCGACACCATCACCACGCCCACGATGGTGACGGCCAGGCCCACGTGGCCGACCACCATGCCCCAGTATGAAGGGGTCAACTTACGCAATCCGGCCAGCGCAGAGGACGCATTGCGGACTTTATCAAACAGGTCGCGCACCAACGCCAGTACTATCCACAGGGCCGCCACCATCCCCAGCGCCACGGCGACATTCCACTGGCCGTTGTAAAGAAACGGTATCGATACCGCAATCGCCAGTGCGGCCAGACCCGCCCCCAGTAGTCGCCGGAACAGCTCGCGACCGGGCATCTGCTTCCAGCGTGCGACCGGCCCCAGCCCCATAAAGGCACAAAGCATGACGGTCAGTGGCACGAACAGGCTATTAAAGTAAGGCGCGCCGATACTGATTTTGCCCAGCCCGAGTGCATCCAGGATCAAGGGGTACAGCGTGCCCATCAGGACCGTGATCGTCATGATGACCAGCAAAATATTGTTGATCAGTAACAGTGCATCCCGGGAAAGCCAGCTAAAGCCCGCATTGGCGCTCATTCGCGGCGCCCGTAGCGCAAAGATCAACAGCGAGACGCCGACCGTTATTCCCAGCAACGCCAGAATGAAGAGCCCCCGTGACGGATCATTGGCAAAGGCATGAACTGAGGTCAGTACCCCTGAACGCACCAGGAAGGTGCCCAGTAACGAGAGTGAGAACGTGAAAATCGCCAGCAGTGCCGTCCAGCTCTTGAACGTGCCGCGTTTTTCCGTGACCGCCAGTGAATGTATCAGCGCTGTCCCGCTCAGCCAGGGCAGGAGCGATGCATTTTCCACCGGGTCCCAGAACCACCAGCCTCCCCAACCCAGTTCATAGTAGGCCCACCAGCTACCCAGAGCGATGCCGAGGGTCAGAAAGGCCCAGGCAATGTTGGTCCACGGCCGAACCCAGCGCGTCCAGGCCGCATCCAGACGCCCTTCGATCAGCGCAGCGATGGCAAAAGCAAAGACCACTGAAAAACCCACATAGCCCATGTAAAGCATCGGCGGATGGATGATCAGGCCAACATCCTGCAACAACGGATTCAGATCGGCACCGTCGGCGGGCATGCCCGGCAACAGGCGATCAAAGGGGCTGGACGTAACGACGATGAAAAGCAGGAACCCTGCGCTGACGACACCCAGAACTCCCAGAACCCGTGCCAGCATATCCCGTGGCAACTGGCGGGAAAACAGACTGACGGCAAAGCCCCATCCACTGAGAATCAGACTCCATAACAGCACCGAGCCTTCATGAGAGCCCCAGACGGCGGTGAACTTGTAGTACCAGGGCAACATCGAATTCGAATTACGGGCCACATAATCCACACTGAAATCATCCAGAAGAAAACTGGCGGTCAGGCTGGCATAAGAAACCAGTAGAAAGGCAAACTGCCCCCATGCCATGGGCTCTGCAAATGCCATCCACAACGGGCGCCGGGTGGCGGCTCCCAGCAAGGGCACGGTCGCCTGAAGCAGCGACAGGCAAAGTGCAATCAATAACGCGAAGAGACCAACTTCAGGGATTGTCAGGGTAAGCATTGCGGGGCCGTGTTCGGTTAGGGGTTCCTCAGGTATTGCTTCGTCAGCCAGCCGCGCGGCTGGCTGACGAATACCCTGTTACTTCTGACCAGGTTGGCGGGTAACGCGCAGGTACGGTGTCTGCTCATCCCATCCGTCGGGGAAGCGCTCTTTGGCCTCTTCGTTGGAGAGCGACGGAACGATGATCACATCCTCGCCATTCTTCCAGTCCACCGGCGTGGCCACTTTGTGGTTGTCGGTCAGCTGGAGCGAATCAATGACGCGCAGGATCTCGTCCAGATTGCGCCCGGTACTGGGCGGATACGTTAGCATCAGACGGATTTTCTTCGCGGAATCGATAATAAATACCGTTCGAACAGTCACCTTTGGGTCGGCTTTTGGATGGATCATTCCGTACAGGTCGGCAACTACCTGATCCTTGTCTGCCAGCAGGGGAAAATTGAGCCCCGTGCCCTGGGTTTTCTCGATATCCTTCACCCAGTCGTTATGGGAGTCGAGCGGGTCGACGGAGACCCCGATCAGCTTCACACCGCGACTGGCGAACTCGTCCTTACGCTTGGCGAAGGCACCGAGCTCTGTGGTACAGACGGGGGTGTAGTCGGCGGGGTGTGAAAACAGCACGGCCCAGTCGTCTCCCAGCCACTCATGAAACTGAATGTTTCCCTCGGTGGATGCCACGGTGAAATCGGGAGCAATTTCTCCAAGTTGCAATGTCATCGTTTCATTCTCCTTTGCTTTGGCGGTCGTTCTTGGTTCGTCAGCACAGACGATATCCTTAAAGTCAACTTTAAGGTCAAGGCCTTTATCGGGCCGGAAATAGCCAGCAAGCCATACGGCAAGAGTTTCCTGGCAACGATGGACATTATTTAACCCTTAAGCGCCAGGATGCGCCTGGCACCGTTGAGTACGATAATCCCCGCGATGCTGCCGATGATCAGGTCCGGATAATTGGAGCCAGTCCATGCGACCAGGGCGCCAGCGGTAATGACCCCCAGATTGATGACCACATCGTTGGCTGAGAATATCCAGCTCGCCTTCATGTGGGCACCGCCCTCCCGATGTTTGGATATCAGCAGCAGACAGGTGGTATTGGCGATCAATGCGATGAACGCAATCCCCATCATTACCAGCGACTCCGGCTCACTGCCGAAGACAAAGCGCCTCACCACCTCTGCAAGTACGCCCACAGCCAGTATCAGTTGGAGTACGCCCGCGAGATGCGCCGCACGCACCTGCATTTTCACGCTGTGCCCCACCGCATACAGGGCGAGCCCATACACGGCCGCGTCGGCAAAATTGTCCAGGGATTCTGCAATCAAACCGGTGGAGTGCGCGATCAGGCCGGCCGTCATTTCCACCACAAACAGGACAGCATTGATACCGAGCAACCAACGCAGGGTGCCCGACTCCTGCTCGGCCGAGATAGCCGTACCCCCGAGCGCCTTGATTGATTCAGGGTCGGCAGCGGCCGTTTCCTGAAGCGAAGCTCCCAGCCCGAGGGTCGCCAGCTTCGCGGTGATAGGCTCAGCCTCGCCATCGTGCACAACCTTCAACCGCCGATCAGACAGGTCGAAGGACAGCCCGCGAATGTCTTCAAAACCATTCAGGGCCAGTCGAATCATCCGTTCCTCCGAAGGACAATCCATCTTCGGTACGGTATACACACTGATCCAGTTGCCGGACGCTTCAGAGGCCTCCGACCCGGCGTTACCCTCGGCGGACGATGCGTCGCAGCCACAGGCGTCTTCACAGGATTTACTCATGATACGGCTCCACTTGAGTATTGTCGGATTATGATTTAAAACCATATAGCCACTATAAGGTCAATAGAGCAGATACCATTTGTTGAGGAGACACCCGATGCGCATTGGTCAGTTGGCGCGGTCCGTAGGGGTTGACACCCAGACCATCCGTTTCTATGAGCGAGAGGGCTTGTTACCACCGCCGGATCGTCAGGACAACGGCTACCGTATTTACACCGAACGGCATGTTGAGCGACTGGCCTTTATCCGGCGCTGCAGAATACTCGAGCTGTCACTCGCTGAAATTCACGAGTTACAGCGTTATCAGGGCGCGCCCCATCAGCCTTGCAGGGTCATCAACACCTTGCTTGATGATCACCTCGCTCATGTACGGTCTCGGATAACCGATCTGCAGGTACTGGAGAAACAACTCACGTCGTTGAGAGCGAGTTGCAACGATGATCGGGACATTGGAGCCTGTGGGGTTCTCGAAGGGCTCAGTGAAGAAAGCATACAGCAGTAGCCTGAGGCATTTATGCCAAGTATTGGGGTAACCAGTGTGGGCGAATCAATATACTTGCGCAGATGTTGAAAATCCGCTTCCTGGCAGATCTTTTCGACAACACGGAGCCTGAGTAGCCGGCAGATGGAGCAAGCACCTCATCATCTCCTGTTTCGTTGAAAAGGCTGCATCAACTGTTGCCAGTAGTTCGTTGGGTAATTCGGCTCTGAAGCAATACCGAGATCTTTAGCGCCGATCGTTCGCTCGGAATCGAAGTAAGCCGTGCCTAAAAAGCGATCAGTCAAGGTTGTAAAAAGCCCGAAGTTCACATCACCCTCTTTTGCCGTATTCAAATGATGGAAACGATGCACGGAGTTGATTGCGAGAACCTTTTTCAGCGGTCCGGTAAAATACGCTACATTCGAGTGTTGCAGTAGCAACTGAAATACGACTGCAACCACCAACAACATCAGGACATTCTGTGGTACTCCTATAATGAGTAATGGTGTCGTCCCAGCAACTGTTTCTATAAATTGATGCAGTGGATGTTTCATGAGCCCATTAAAGCCGTACAACCGTTTTACGCTGTGATGAACGGCATGTAGGCGCCACAGCAACCGGAGGCGATGACTGGCAAAATGCGCCAGGGTGATACCAATATCAGAAATGAGGATTGCCAACAGCAACTGGAAAAGCAGTGGCCAACTGGAAGGCCAGATCGGTGCCAAAACGAGCAATCCTGCAATTAATGGGAGTACAGCTATGCCAATAACATTAAGCGACTCGTTCATGAGTGCATGGAGCACATCGCGCCGCTGATCCCGTTGAGGCTCATTAAACGCCCGATCATAGGGGATAAGTCTTTCAGTGGCGAAAGAAATCCCTATAAACACCAGGATCAACAACCCCAGCCAACCGGCGTTGAAGTCTTCGGCAACGAGATAGACAGCAACACCATTACCCACGAGCAAAAACAACGGCAAATACAAAAGCCTAACCAACCACATTACGTTACGGATCATTCCAACAGCCCTCGCTAACTAGAGCGTTCAGCATCTCATGGATGCACGCAGCCGAATTGAACGAAAGAGCTGATTATTCGGATAAAAGCCGTTGAATAACCGTTGGGGAAACGCCAAATGCCTCAGTAACAGACCTGCAGAAATGGGCTTGATCAGAAAATCCCGAAGCAATTGCTGCATCAGTGAGTGACATCTCGCGCGATAACTCAAACCCGGTTAATAGCTTTAACCACTTTCTATAGCTGCGCAAAGGTAAACCGGTACATTCGGTAAACCAGTGGGAAAAATGGCTTGGAGACAGGCAAACCATTTTTGCCAACTCGGCTCGTGAGACTGATCGCCCCCCCGATGCTTCGGCATTCAATGCTTCTAAAACGTCGCTCAACCTACTCTTTGGACCAGATGGCTTACTACCCCGGTATTGTCGCTCGAAAGCTTTCAGTGCAATTAACAGATTTTCGGTGCCAGTAAAGCGAGACAAGCACTCCGTAATGAAATCCTCATCGAGTGCCCGGATGGATCGCTTCGACGGATTTTTGATGTAAGGCAGTAGAACATTGCAGACATCAAGGTTTGGATCGATGTAAATACACAGTACCCTGGACAGTTTTAATTGATGAGTAACTCCAGCTGGTATCCATAACCCCCTTCCCTCGCATCGTGTTTCACCGGACATGACTTCAACGCTTGCGTCTAAACCGATCACGATTTGATGAGCCCAATGCCTGTGGGGCTTATTGTCTCCCGACTCTCCATGGAAGGCACCCATGCCTGGCTTTATCGCTACGGAGCCAAGCCATGGGTTCAATAAAGTCTTTGTTTTGGTCATTGCCTCATCTCTGCAAAGACAGACTTTCAGTCGGAGTGACCCTCGGTCAGTTCCAAGCCTCGTCAATGGTGCGGGTCATCAAATCCACCATGGCCGGACTGTCCCATTCCGCGGCACCGACCAGGCGGCCAATTTCGCGACCGTCATGATCAATCAGCAGCGTTGTAGGAACACCTTCTATGCCTAGCGTTGAGGTCGCCATTGTCGACGGATCAATATACTGGCGAAGATGTTGGATGCCGGTTTTCCGGTAGAATTTTTCAACAACGCTGATGCCTGCGTGGTCAACGGACAGCGCAACCACTTCAAAATGCTCGCCGCCCAGTTGAGCCTGAAGTGAGTCCAGCGTCGGCATTTCCTCTGCTGACGCGCTTGCGTTCCTGAGCCTTCATGTCATCACGCGCCCGGGTCAGATCGCGCATGGCTTCCTGTTCGTTATCAGGCACCCAGACCGGCGTCAGGTCGCCCCTGCGAGCCAGGCGCGCCAGCTTCAGAGCATCGCGCCGACCGGTCTTGATTCGCTCCCCGGGCGCCTTCGGAATACGCGAGGGCGCCACCACCTGAGCATCATGGCCGCTGGCGAGCAATTGACGATACAGGCCGTAACCACAGGGACCGGCCTCATAGACAAACTGCAACAGGCCGCCGGATCGACAGCAGAAGCGGCGGTGTGAAATGAAACGGATTCAGCGTTAAACTCTGTCATGACTTGCCCTCCTCAATGTGGCTCTGTCTAAGGGTTGTTTACCCACTCCCCAACGATAACCCACGAACGTTGAGGGTGGGCAGGTCAAAACATCATGTCTAAGAGGGATCTTAGCCTCTTCTTAAGATCCCTCTTCTTACTCAGGTAGGTTTCAGCGATCTAAATCACAGGTGTCCTCCATCTTCCACAGGTATTGTCCAATACACGCCTTGGCCGGTCACAGTGTTTTCCGCCTGTCGAAGCGCCTCCAGTACGACACTTACATCCGCGTCATCAAGCAGGATATCCACCCGCACCCGCGGTGTGTAACCAACCACTTTATCACGTGCCGAGAGAAACGGATCGCGTTCCACCTGAGCCCCGTGCCCTTCCACATGGCTGAACGTAAAGCCGGATACCTCGCTCAGGGTTCGCAGTTGATCGCCCAATTCCTGCTGGGTATTGGCATGCACAATAAGCGTCAGAATCTTCACGCGTGGTCCTCCGTTGTGGGCTGAGCGAGGCGTCGCTGCGCCCGCCCTTCTATCCAGGCATATAAGGTAGGAAGCAGCACCAGTGTGAGCAGCGTCGACGTGAACAGTCCGCCGATCACCACGACCGCCAGCGGGCGCTGCAACTCTGAGCCCGGCCCGGTCGCCGTCAATAGCGGCACCAGACCCAGGCTGGCGATTAATGCGGTCATGAGCACCGGTCGCAACCTGCGCTCGGCGCCTTCCTGCACAGCCTGGAGCAGAGTTCTCCCGGCTTCACGCAACTGGTTGAAGTAAGTCACCATCACCACTCCGTTGAGCACCGCCACACCGAACAGGGTGATGAACCCCACGGAGGCCGGCACTGACAGGTACAGCCCTGACAGATACAGGCTGACGACGCCGCCGATCATGGCGAACGGAATGTTGAGGATGATCAAACCGGCCTGGCGCAGGGATCGGAACGTGATGAACAGCATCACGAAGATCAGCGCGATGGCAATCGGCACCACCAACGCCAGACGGGCCGCAGCGCGCTGCTGGTTCTCGAACTGCCCACCATAGGTGACGTAGTAACCTGTCGGCAATTGCACCTCACGTTCCAGGGTGGCACGAACCTCTTCTACGAACCCCACCATATCACGACCTTCGACGTTGGCCTGCACCACTACCTGGCGCTTGGCCGACTCCCGGGTGATCCCAACCGGCCCATCGACTTCTCGGATTGCGGCCACGCTGTCGAGGCGAATCTTTTCCCCAGCGGGCGTTTCCACTCTTAGCGCCGCGATATCGTTCGGCGACGTGCGCGCCTGTTCCGGATAACGCAACAACACACCAACGCGTCGGTTGTCTTCGATTACCTCAGTGACAACCCGGCCGCCGACGGCAATTTCCACAAGCTGGTTGATATCCTCGATATTAATGCCGAATCGGGCAATGGCCTGGGGATCAATCTCAACCTGCAGATAGGTTTGGCCTGACAACGGAGCGCGAAAGACATCGACCGCCCCGGGAATGTTATTGATGAGCATTTCGATCTGTTTGGACTTTTCCTTCAGTACCTTCAGATCATCGCCGTACAACTTGATGGCCATCGCGGCCCGCACGCCGGTCAACATCTCGGAGACCCGCATGTCGATGGGCTGAGTGAAGGCGTAGTCGATGCCGACGAAGCGATCGAGTTTCTCGCGCAACCGCTCCTGAAACTCCTCCAGACTCACCGTCCACTGGTCCCTTGGTTTGGTGATGAGAAAATTATCGGTTTGATACAAACCCATGGGGTCCATACGCAGCTCGTCGGCGCCGGTGCGGGACACCACGCCGGTGACCTCCGGCAGCTCCATCATGGCCTTTTGATAGGGCTCGTCAAGCGCCAGGGAACGCTCCAGCGAGATGCTGGGCAGCTTTTCGATGATGACCACCGTGGTACCTTCGTCCATGACCGGCATGAACTCCTTCCCAATCAGGGGAAACAGCAGGGCGGCGCCGAGCAGTAGCATCAATGCGCCGCCCACGGCCGTCTTGAGGTGGCGCAGCGCCCAGCGCATGACCGGCACATAGCCGTGCTTCAACAACTTCAACACCCGGCTGTCTTCCTCAGCGCCACCCCGCATCAACAGGCTGGCCATCACCGGAATGACCGTCAGCGACAGGAGCAGCGAGCCGATAAGGGCGAAAGCGATAGTCACCGCCAGCGGCGTAAACATTTTGCCTTCTAGGCCGGACAGGCTGAACAAGGGCAGAAATACCACAATGATGATCAGCACGGCAGAGATCACTGGCGTAGCCACCTCTAGCGTCGCGCGGTAGATCAGATGCAGACGATCAACCCCCTTGGGCGCCTGGCTGAGTCGCGCATGAGTGTTCTCGACCACCACCACCGCAGCATCCACCAGGATACCGATGGCAATCGCCAGCCCGCCGAGAGACATGAGATTGGCGCTGACACCAAACAGACGCATCATCACGAAAGTGAACAGCACCGACAACGGCAAAATTAGCGCCACGGTCAGGGCGGCGCGTAAATTGCCGAGCATGACTATCAACACCAACAGCACCAGGACCACAGCCTCGCCAAGCGCTTTTTCCACCGTCCACACCGCCTGGCTGACCAACTCGGAGCGATCATAGAACGGCACAATACGTACACCTTCGGGTAACGTCGCCTTGAGCGCCTCGAGCTCATGCTTGACGCCTTCGACCATGGTCCGGCTGTTGGCGCCCCGGCGCAGCAGCGCCAGGCCGGTCACCACCTCGCCCTCGCCATCGGCGGTGACCGCGCCGTAGCGGGTCATGGAGTTGATGCGGACCGTGGCCACATCAGTGACGTGCACCGGGACGCCATTACGGCTGGCCACGGTGATGCTGCGGATATCCTCCATATCCAGTAGTTGCCCCACGGTACGCACCAACAGCACCTCGTCGTTACGGTTGATGCGGTCCCCGCCGGCATTGCGGTTATTGGCTTTCAGTGCGCGTTCCAAGTCATCAATTGCCAGGCCGTGGGCCAACAGCGCCTCGGGATCGGCAACGACTTCGAACACCTTGACTTCGCCGCCCAGGGAATTGACGTCGGCTACGCCCTCCACGGTGCGTAGGCGCGGACGGATCACCCAGTCCTGGATACTACGCAGTTCCCGGTTGCTGTAGCCCTCGCCCTCAACCCGATACATGTATCCCTCGCTCAACGGCGTGGTGATGGGCCCCAATCCGCCCTCCACCCCGGCGGGCAGTTCGCCCCAGACCTGATTGAGGCGTTCGGCCACCTGCTGGCGTGCCCAGTAGATGTCGGTGCCGTCCTCGAAGTCGATAGTGATGGAACTCAACGCGTATTTGGTGGTGGAGCGCAGCACGGTCTGACGCGGCAGGCCCTGCATCTCCCTTTCAATCGGAAAGGTAATGCGGCTTTCCACCTCGGTGGGCGACAGGCCCGGTGCCTTGACGATCACCAATACCTGGGGCGAGGCGATATCGGGGAAGGCATCGATGGGAAGCGTGCGAAACGCCCATACCCCACCGACAATCAGTGCAGCGGCCAACAGCAGTATCATTAGCCGCTGGATCAGGGAAAAACGAATCAATGAAGCGATCATGGCTTACTCACCCCCCTGGTACTGCCAGTGGGATTTGAGCTCGGCCACGCCGCCGCTAACGATCTCGGAATTCGCCTCAATGCCGCCGCGCACCGCAATCCAGCCTTCCGACTCCAGCCCGATCTCGATCGGCGTTGGCGCATAGCGCCGTGGGCCCAGCACCTTGAACAGGTAGGCCTGCTCACCCACCCGGAACACGGCGCTGGCGGGCACCATGAGTCCTCGATAGGCCACACCGGTCAGGGTCACGGTGGCGTACATGCCGGGTCGCAACTGGCCGTCCGGGTTATCGACCACGATGCGTCCGCCCAGGGTTTGACTTTGCCGGTCCACCTCAGCCGCAAGCGATTGCAGGCGGCCACGGTATTCACGCCCGGGACTGGCCTGTACCTGGACCGTGGCCTCCGCACCCGGTTTGATCTCAGATAAGTTGGCGACAGGGATGCGTACCTCGGCCCACAGGCTGGACAGGTCGTCCACGTGAAAGGCGGTCTGCCCAGCGGTTATCAACTGACCTGACTCGATCTCGACCCCGGTGACCATCCCATCGATAGGACTGGTCAACTCGAACTCCGCCAGGCGGTCCGGTTTCTGCGCCAGGGCCTGTATCTGCCGATCAGACAGGCCGGCAAGCGACAACAAGCGACGCCGCGCATCCAGCGTGGCGCGGGCGCTCTTGTATTCACTGTCCACTTTGAGCCAACGGCTTTCGGCGACGATGCCGTCTTTCCACAAGCCTTCGATACGGGCGCGCTCGGCGCGCGCCAGTTCGAAGCGGGCCAACGTTTCCAGATAGTCGGCCTGCGCCTGGCCCAGGCTGTTGCTGCGCAGGCGGGCCAGCACCTGCCCCTTGCGCACTGCCTCGTTCTCCACCGCCAGCAGTTCGGTCACCATGCCGTCCACGACAGGGGTGACACGATTGCTCTTGCGCCGGTCGGCAGTGAGGGTGCCGGTCAGTTTCAGACGCGGCTTGAGCTCGCGGGTAGTTACGGTGGTGGTCGTAAGCCCGGCGCTGGTCAACTGCTCCTGGGTCAGCTCCAGTTCAGCGGCCGGCGCCAGCGCCGGAATCAGCAGGAAAAACAGTGTGGCTAGTAGCTTATTCATTGTCAGTATCCTGTTCAGTGAGGACAAGGGCACGACCAGCCGCCAGGCGCAAATCTGCAGCCTCCAGCCAGGCCTTTTGCAGCAGCTCCAAATAGCGTTCATGGGCGTCAAAATAGGTGTTGTTGGCATCGATTACCGAGAGAATTTCCACCTCACCGTTGGCGTATGCCTTGCGCGTCAGTTCGAATACTTTTTGCGCAGGCTGGAAAACTCGCGCGCGGTAATGCTCACCCTGCTTAATGAGCTGATTCAGATTCAAAAAACTCCGCTGCAAGCGACTATCCAAATCCCGTTCCAGCGCCTGTAGCTCCGACTGGCCCTCAATTACTTGTGACCGGACTTCTCCAATGCGACCGCTGTTTCGGTCCCAGAGAGGTATGGTGATACCCAGGCCGATTCCAGTGACATCCTGACGGCGTCCGTTTAGTAAATCCTGCTCACGAAACACCCGCAGGCTGATATCTGGCAAACGCTCAGCACGGGCCAAGTCCACACCTGATCGCGCTGCCTCGACTCGGTGTTTCGCGGCGAGCAGCGCCGGATGATTCGCCAGACCAGCCTGCAACTGCTCCAGCCCGTGGACGGGGCCAAACGGTTGAAGGGAAGTCAATCGAGGTGTCGTCTCTCCGGGTAGCTCCAAGTAGACGCGAAATCTGCTGAGCGCTTCATTGTATGCGCCTTCTGCACTATTTAATTCCTGTTGCGCGGCTTCCCGGATCAGATCCATGCGCAAGCGCTCCAGGTCAGAAAGCTCACCGGCCTGAGCGCGTCGGCGCCCGGTGTTCTGCAGGTCATCGGCAAGTTGCAAGCGTTCCTCCGCCAGGCGAAGGCGCTCCCAAGCCAACTGCAAGCTGTGATAGCGCTGCGCTACCTGGGTTTCCAGACGAATCTTTTGATAGCTCTGTTCGGCCCGGGCAGCGTCCAGTCCCGCCCCGGCAACCGCCTTCTGGTACCCGATACGACCACTCAGTGGCAGCGGCTGGCTGATCGCAAACTGGGTGAAATCAGTACCTCCGGTGCCCGCGTCCTTGCCAATACTGTCGTCGGCACGCAATTCGATCTGCGGGTTCGGCCACACACCGGCCTGTTGCAGAGCACCCCGGCGGGCATTGACAGTCGCCTGCGCACCACGAATTTCCGGCGCAATCTCAACCGCACGCCGGATACTGTCTTCCAGTGTCCATATACCCTGCGATTGACCCATGACCGATACCGACGCAGTACAAGACAGCAGGAACCACAGCACCACCGCTCGCCGATTTTTTCGGCGCGCCAAGAAAAAAACATTGAACATTATCCACTCCTAAGCGCTGCGTCGGTGATACGACACGCGCGCAAAAGCATCCAAGATAAAAAGCCATGCGGCATTGCTAATGCACAGACCAATACTAAGTCTCTGCAGGCAAAACCATCTAAAGGGAAGTCTCAGATTCTCAGAGAGGGGGCGCGCGCAGAGGCGGCCTTAGACTGAAAGGGGAAGAAAGAAACCTTGTATGGCGATAGAGGCGCCACAATACCTGAGAGCAAAATCGTCTCGGCAGAAGTAGAATCACTGCCGCAAACAGGGCGAGGACCATCGACCCAAGCGGCAGTTTTTTCAGGGCTCCTTGTTGAGACAGGTCGATGTGACCCACTTCGTCAGGATGTTTCTTGCCCGAAGCACCGTAGTCGACGTGGCTTTGATCCTGATGCACATGTTCCGACGTGGTCGGCTCATGATCGTAGGTATGCATATGCAATCGCGCGCCTTGGATGAAGACCAGGGCGACAGCCAAATACGTTACCCAGAAAATTTTCTTGAGCGTGGTTAATTGCGATCGATGCATAGGATCGGATAATACCCATTCTCCCAATGCCAGGCAACAGATTAGTCTCCAGTTTCAATCTTCTACCCCGGATTTCTCATAAAGAGGTAAAAGGAAGCGGCTGAACGAGCGGTTATTCCAATCCAGCGGAATCAATTCAATAAATTCTTTATCATGGTCATTGCCTCTGCAAAGACAGACTTTCAATATATATGACTTGACCTTGAATTAATCGCCTGGCCAAAGCTGAATCGCCCGAGCCAACTTTAAGGTCAAGGCGTTTGTTGCAGACGTCCAGTCGGACTGACCATCGGTCAGTCTGGAACCCCGTCAATGGTACGGGTTATCAAATCCGCTATGGCCGGGCTGTCCCATTCCGCGGCACCGACCAGGCGGCCAATTTCGCGACCGTTGTGATCAATCAGCAGCGTTGTAGGAACACCTTCTATGCCCAGTGTTGAGGTCGCCATTGTCGACGGATCAATATACTGGCGAAGATGTTGGATGCCGGTTTTCCGGTAGAATTTTTCAACAACGCTGATGCCTGAGTGGTCAACGGACAGCGCAACCACTTCAAAATGCTCGCCGCCCAGTTGAGCCTGAAGTGAGTCCAGCGTCGGCATTTCCTCACGGCAGGGTGCGCACCAGGTCGCCCAGATATTGAGCAAAATCACCTTGCCCTGAAAGTCAGCCAGTGTCAGCGGTCTGCCGTTTTCGTCTTCAAAAGCCAGCTCGGGCAGAGTGCGAGGGGACTCCCAGATCAGGAACCCCTGGGGCCCCACGGACTTCGGAACCTTCCCTGCAGCCATAACTGGAGCGGCTATGGAAATAGCAAGCGCGAAAAGGACTACGGCGATTCCCCGGGCGGCGGATATGCGCTGGTGACTCATTGGACATTACTCCTGATTACAGTGGTCGGTTTGTTGCCGGCATGGTGCCCCACGCGTTACTCACTCTGTAACAGCTCTTCAATTCGCCCGTGCAGTCGGCCCCAGAACCCATCATCGGCTGCCGCGTTGGGGCCTTTGGCAATGGCCGTCAGGTAGGTCACCAGGTGTTCAGGCTTGAATTTCAATCCATGGAACCGGGCCCGCATCTGCCCTTCCGGGTCAATCACGTGGGTTACCACACCATGGACCTGTACACCCTCACCCGTATCCCTGAACTGAACGCCGTAGGCTTTAGCAAGTTCTGGTGTCAGTTCAGGTGGTTCCATCCTGGCTCGGTAGAGGAATTGCCAGTTGCGGGGATTCAGATCGAAATTCTCGCCGTAGGCACGCATGTTTCTCCGGGTGCCTGCAACATCTTCCCGGTCCGTGGCAATGGTGATGAACACCACCTCTTCACTCAGCCCTTCTTCTTCAACCCCGGTTTGCAACTGCCGGATCAGGTTCATATGCAAAGGGCAGGCCTCGGTACAGCGCGTGTAGAGAAAGTTAAGCACAACGGTTTTGCCGTTTAAGTCGGCAAGGGCAAGGGTATTGCCATCAACGCCTGTAAGATCAAATTCAGGGGCCGGCTGATCCACAAACTGGGCATACCGCTCTTTCTCGTTCAACGAGGCCTCCACATCTTCCATGGAATGGGCCATGGCATTGGTGCTGACCTGGGCAACCATGGCAATCAGCAATTCTGAATACACTGTTCACAGTCATTCTCCATTTGAGTTGTTTTCCGAAGGGAGTCCCGGTTTATTGTGGCTTGATATCGTCCAGATTCAGCGCAACGGGCAGGTCAGCTGGTGCCAGGCAAACGCCCTCGTCACTGCAGGCCTGTACCCGTACCGTCATGTCTAGCTTGCCTGCCTCTTTCAGCGCGGCGGTCTGTTTTTCATCTGGCAGCAGCCGGATGCTCGCACCGTCGTCGTACACCTCCAGGGCGGTGTCACCCAGCACAATGTCACTGACCCGGCCGCGCGGGTACTCCGTCGGAATATCGAGCGACTGGCCGCCAGCCGAAGACTTGGCGACGGTGGGGATCAGAAACTCCATGGAGGCTGGATTCGCATTCACGTGCCAGCCCGGTTCAATGTCCAGTGTCAGAACGATTTCACCGGTCTCCCCTATCAGGGCTTTGCCGCCTTCCGCAAGATTGAGGCGGACCTTATCGGAAGAATCTGCCAACCCCGTGCGGGCAACTGGCGCCTGGGGGTCGGAACTGGCTTGTTCAGGCTGGGCTGAGCCAGGGGCCTTTCCGGAATTGGTACCGATCAACATGAACGCCGCGATCGCGATCAGAAAAACCGCTATGCCGGTCAGCAATACTTTGGCTTGGGTTGTCATGGTTCATCTCCAGTATCTAGGGTTGTGAATTCTCGGTGCGGTTGATCGCCTCGACCAGGCTGTCGGTATCAAAGAGCCCAGTGAAACGGGCGACAACGGTGCCGTCAGCGTCAAAAATCGCCGCAAAAGGCAAAGCTTGCCCACCCGTCGCGGTTAACAATGCGTCTTTTTCGGGATCGCTTGCTGTCACATCCACCTGAATCGGCACCATGCCGGCCCGCGCTACGGCTTCAGCCACAGCGGGCTCTTTATACACGGTGCGCTCCAGGACCTTGCAGTTGATGCACCAATCGGCAGTGAACTCCAGCAAATACGGCGTGCCACGGGCTTTTGTGTCCGCCAGGAGTTCTGCGGAGTAGGGCTGCCAGACAAGTTCGTCTTCGCCGCTGCCCAACGGAGATGCGAATACCACTGTCACCGCAAGGGCAAGGCCTGTCGCCGTTGCAGTGATCACGCGAACGGCACCGCTCCCCTGAACGAAACGACGGAGACCCCAGACCAGCACCAGCGCCAGCCAGGCCCACCACAGCCAGGGGTATACCGCTTTGGGCACCAGGCTCGCGCTGAAAAAGACGGCGGCGGCCAGCAATATCAGCGCGAGCACTTCACGAATGGCCAGGGTCCAGGGGCCCGCCTTGGGCAACCGGCTCAGCCACTCGGGCCTGAGCATCAGTACCGCGTAGGGCAACGACAGCCCCAGCCCGATACTGCCGAATATCCCCATGATGACCGGTGTCGGCTGGGTAACGGCAAAGGCCAGAACGCCACCGAGGAATGGTCCTGCGCAGGGCGCGGCCAGAATCGCACTCAACAGCCCGGATACATAGGCTTCAAAGTAACGCCGGCCATGCGCCGAGGCGGCGAATGTCGGGACGGGGATGGGCAGATCGAGCCAGGTAATCACCGCAAACCCGACCATTAACGCAACCAGGACGGCCACGAATAGCGTTGACTGGAACAATGTGCCCCAGTTCCACTGCAGCAGTGCGGTCAGGCCGCCCAGCGTCAGGAAAAAGGTGAGTGTTCCGGCCGTGAATGCCAACGCGGCCAGCACCCGATGGGACCTCTGGCCGCCCGCCTCCCGCAGGATGGTCCGGACCTTGATGGGGATCGCGGGCAGCACGCAGGGCGTCAGGTTCAGCAGTAGACCTGCCATAACCGCCATCATGATCTGGCCGGCAATGAGTAATGAGGGCAGCTGATCCATTACTCAGTGACTCCCAGCATCCTGCCGAGCGCTTCCTGGCTGGGCACACCAGTCTGGCCCCGCCATTGTCCGCTCGTGTCCTTGAACAGCAGCCCTGGCGTCCCGCTGAAACCCGCCTCGGCCATCCACTGACCGTGTTGTTCGAGGGCCTGTTGAAGGTCGGCCGGGATCGGAGTGAGTTCAGAAATGCCGCGGCCGTCACCGCTTTTTCCGAAGTTTTCCTCAAACACCTGGAGCGCCGCGGCTCGATCCTCTGCGTTCATGATTGCTGCAGAAAGCCCCAGGCTGGACGGTTTGAGAAACCCAACCATGACCCAGTGCAACCTGACTTTCCCCTCCGCAACCCAATCCCTGGTTTGCTGCCAGAATTTGTGGCAAAAAATGCAGTTGGGATCCGCGAAGATATAGACCTCAGGGGCATCTTTACCGCCCTCGCTCACCAGATGGGGGTCCCGGGAGAGCTGCTCGGCAACCGACGCATACGTCGGCTTCGGTATATAACGAGCGGAATATTCGCTGGTCAGATCGTTGCCATCACTCTCCAGAAGTGCGCCGGAAAAAGTGAGGTCACCGAGACCATAGAGGATTCCGGTTTTCCCGTCGCCGGTCTTTACAACATAGCCGGTCACGCCCTCGGCTGGCGTGGAGAAGCGTTCAGTCACCGTAAAACCGATTCTCTCCTGCAGTGCCTTGATTCCCGGGTCCATTGGTGGTGACGCCGAGGCCAAGGCAGCGAATAAACTCAAAAAAAGTGCCATCGAAAGCTTATGGCAGAGCACGGTCATGCCGCGCACCGGGTATTCCAGATAGAATGACATCACAGATACGTTCCCGTTTTCATGTATTCATCAGTCGATAAAATCACCAGCAAAGCTGCCTACGTGGTGGTCTACCGCGCAAGGCCAAACGACAGGCACTCGAAGCGAAAGCCTCTGGTAATCAAAGGTTCAGGAGACTGTTGATTACTTGGGAGGAAAAGGGTCTGGGCCAGAAAGTACACGGCCGGAATGAGAAGAATAGCCTTTCGGGCAGGGGGAAGATAACAGCACTACCGAGTCTCTAATTGCAGATTTCCCGACATGGGACGTTGAACACGGGCTACTGCAGCTGCCCTCGGCATTGAGCCCGGCGCAGTCATGCATCACCTGGGTGTCTGGCAACATGACACAAGCCTCGGCCATGGGTTCCGCTTCAAAAGAGGTCGCGGCAACTCCCTGTGCAACGGGGAGAAGAGCCACGAGCAGTAGTACTGCCAGTCCCATAAGCCGTGTGGTCATCGCACTGATATCCTGATTACAGAACAGCTAAAACATCTTCCGCGTGGGAAGATAGTCGCCCACTTTAACCTACATTGGCGGAAGTGCAAACAGACACGCTCCATCACCGTATCCGCCAATTCGGCTACCAGAGTAAGATGTTGGCGGCGCACATAAGTTCCTCAGAAGCTTGGGTGTGGGGACTATCCGGGGATAAAACATCCGCTCTCCCTCGAGCCCTCAGTCGAGTGAAAATCATGTTCTTTCACGTTGATCGTTCCCCCCCACTGCCCCCTCATGCAATGATGCAATCAATGGGCAGGTAATATTGTACGGATGGGCATGGCACTGCTCAACCATCTCGCCCAGTACCTTCTCGATTCTCCCCAGTTGGTCGATTTTCTCACGCACGTCCCGCAACTTGTGCTCGGCCAGAGCGCTGGCCTCCTGGCAGTGAGCGCCATCTTCAAGTTGTAGCAGGTCACTGATTTCGACAAGACTGAAGCCCAGCTGCTGAGCCGTTTTCACGAACATTAACCGCTCGATATCAGCTGGACCATAGCGCCTAATACCACCTGGAGGACGTTCCGGCTCCGGTACTAGACGTCGCCGCTGGTAATAGCGGATTGTCTCGACATGGACGTTGGCAGCCTTAGCCAGGCCACCGATGGTCAATGAATTCGCTTTATCCGGCATACCCCTTGACTCCGTAGCTGACTACGGAAGTAATCTTATCTCATCGAATGAAACCATGAAAGGTGTCAGCGTTATGCCGAATTCCAAATCGGGGCGTGTCCCCTTGGCTGCGGGAGGTATTGCGGGCCTTTTGGCTTCGGCCTGCTGTCTCGGACCGCTGGTACTTGTCGCGCTGGGTGTCTCCGGTGCCTGGATGGGCAACCTCACGGCTCTTGAACCTTACCGCCCGATTTTCATCGGCGTTGCATTGGTGGCCATGTTCTTCGCCTGGCGTCGAATCTTCCGGCCAGTGGAACAGTGTCAACCCGGTGAAGTGTGTGCCGTACCACGGGTGCGAACGACTTATAAGGTGATCTTTTGGGCAGTAACGGCACTGATACTGGTCGCCCTGTTGTTTCCCTATGCCCTTCCTCTGTTTTATTGAAAGGAGATTGTCCCATGAAAATGCGCTTTGCCATGACGTTGCTTTTCGCCCTGCTCAGCATGCCCTCGTGGGCCGCCATGCAGACAGTGACGCTTTCAGTTCCGGGGATGACCTGTTCCGCATGCCCCATTACCATCAAGCTGGCCTTGAACAAGGTGGACGGTGTTTCACAAGTCGACGTGAGCTATCCGGATCGAGAAGCCGTGATTACCTTTGACGACACACGAACATCGGTGGAAGCCTTAACCCAGGCAACGGGCGATGTCGGCTATCCCTCCACCCTGAAATCCCTGGAAACGGACAGTAAGTGAGTTGTGATAAAGGACTCCAAGCGCCCTCTGTTACACGCGACTCGGCGCCTGCCGTGACAATGCCCCAGTAATTCAAGGAACTCGGAATGAATAGTGACAAAAACCTGCATATCGCTGTGATTGGTAGCGGCGGCGCAGCCATGGCGGCTGCCCTGAAGGCCGCGGAGCGCGGCGCCCGCATCACCCTGATCGAGCGCGGCATTATTGGTGGTACCTGCGTGAATACCGGCTGCGTGCCGTCGAAAATCATGAGTCGTGCCGCGCATATCGCGCATCTGCGCACGGAGAGCCCATTTGACGGGGGCGTCAGCGCCCAGATACCGAAGGTGGACCGGGCGAACCTGCTTCAGCAACAGCAGACGCGTGTCGAGGAACTGCGCGACGCCAAGTACGAAGGGATTCTGCGCGACCAGACGGCAATCACGGTCCTGAACGGTGAAGCCCGGTTTGTCGATGCCAATAACCTGGTGGTCCAGTTGAACGAGGGCGGCGAGCAGAACGTCCATTTCGATCGCGCCTTTATTGGCACTGGCGCCCGTCCCGCAGAGCCGTCGATACCGGGGCTGGCTGAGACGCCCTACCTGACCTCCACTAGTGCGTTGGTATTGGACACAGTGCCCGAACGGCTGATCGTGATCGGCGCTGGTTTCGTTGCCCTGGAGCTAGCTCAGGCCTTCGCCAGGCTGGGCAGCGAAGTCACTGTATTGGCCCGCAGCCGATTTCTGTCCAGTGAAGACCCGGCCATCGGTGAAGCCATGGAGGCAGCGTTCAAGCGAGACGGAATTGAGGTGCTCAAACAGACCCGGGCCAGCCGTGTGGACTATAGCGACAATGAATTCATCGTCGACACCCATTCGGACACTCTCTCCGGCACTCTGCGAGCGGATCAACTGCTGGTGGCGACCGGCAGGACACCCAATACCGACACCCTTAACCTGGCGGGCATCGGTGTGGAAACCTCCCGTGGCGCGATTCAGGTGGATGGGCAACTGCAAACCACGGTCCCCGCTGTCTATGCCGCCGGTGACTGCACCGATCAGCCGCAGTTTGTCTACGTCGCCGCTACCGGGGGCAGCCGGGCTGCGGTCAACATGACGGGAGGCGAGGCCACCCTGGATCTCAGCGCCATGCCGGGGGTGATGTTTACCGACCCTCAGGTCGCCACAGTTGGCCTGACAGAGGCCGAAGCGCTCAAGCAGGGCTACAGTGTGGACACCCGTCTGCTGGATCTGGAAAACGTGCCGCGAGCGCTGGTGAATTTCGACACCCATGGCTTTATTAAGATGGTGGCCGAGCGCGATTCGGGACGCTTGCTGGGGGTGCAGGCGGTAGCCGGGGAAGCCGGTGAACTGATCCAGACGGCAGTCATTGCACTTCGGTCACGGATGACCGTGCAGGACATCGGCGATGAACTGTTTCCTTATCTGACCATGGTGGAAGGCCTCAAGCTCTGCGCGCAAACCTTCACCAAAGATGTGAAACAGCTGTCCTGCTGTGCGGGATGAGTATTTGCCAAGGCGCCTTCAACCCAACCTCTATTATGCAAGTTCGGACGCTTTCTGGTGCCTTAGGCGAGCCATGAGCAGCTTGGCAACAATCGGTAACAGGGTAATGCCACTGACCAGGATCAGAAGCCCGGTCACCACCCCGGACTCAGATGCCATGAGCAAGCCACCAAACGCTGTGATCAAATACGCTGTCGGAATAACACCGGCCAGAGTTGCGACCACGAATCGCCAGAACGCGATCGGTGTCAGGCCGGCTGCATAGCTGACGGCATCGAAGGAGATAAAGGGCACCAATCGCGACGCAAAAATGACAAGCATCAACCCGCCCTGGGAGCGGTCCTTGCCCAGCCAATTCAATACCGGACGTACCCGCCTCCAGCGATGGATAACGTCGTACCCCAAGGATCGAGCAATGGCGAAAGCGATCAGTGCGCCGGCCTCAGCACCGATAACTACGATGACTGTTCCCCATAGCGATCCATAGGCCGCACCGGCAACCATGGCGATCGGGGCGCTGGGGATCGGGCTCAGGACAATGGCCGTGATCATCAGGCCAATGATACCCACCGGCCCCCAATACCCCAGTTGGTCAATCCATTCCGACAAGGCCGCCTTGTTGGTCACGGTGGTCAATGCTCCGGTCTCCAGCATGACCCAATAGATCGCAGCCAGTGCAACCAGCAAGAGCAGAACCCCGACTACTTTTGCTTTTGCGTTCGGTCTAACTCCCATACTTGCCATGGGTACCCGATGAAATTCATGCTTCAGGGTGGTAGTCATAATCTCCTCTGGCGTTCTTACTCGCGCGTCCAGAATCGTCCCTGTTTTTCGAAAACAGGTACTTGCCGAGGGCTGCGACGCCAAGTACCGAGTTATGGTGATTTCTGGTGTATGGAAGCAGGCTGAAGGGGTGGCGTATCCTGTTGGTTGATCTCCGCCAAGATCACAACCAACAGAGGAATGATACGCCATGCCCAAGTCTAACCTGCATGCTCTTTCACAACCAGAGGTAGCCAGCAACGACCCGTTGCACGAGTTGATCCGGCAGGGTGCCCGGGATCTGATCGCACAGGCCGTTGAGACGGAGCTGGAGAGCCTGTTGAAGCAGTACGCGGACGTCAAGACGCCGGATGGCCGCCGTGCTGTGGTGCGCAATGGGCACCTTCCCAAACGCGCTGTTCAGACAGGCGTCAGCGACGTAGAAGTCCAGGTTCCCAAGGTCCGGGACCGCAGTGGCTCTGGCATTCGCTTCAACAGCCACCTGCTGCCACCCTACCTGAAGCGCGCCCGGAGCCTGGAGGAACTGATTCCCTGGCTCTACCTGCGAGGTGTTTCCTCCGGTGATTTCCAGGAGGCCCTGAGTGCGCTGGTTGGTGAACAAGCCAATGGCCTGTCGGCCAACACAGTGTCTCGGCTCAAGGCGAAGTGGCTTGATGAGCACAAGGACTGGCAGCGACGAGACCTGAGCCAGAAGCGTTACGTCTACTGGTGGGCGGACGGCGTGTACAGCAACGTCCGCCTGGATGACCGGCTCTGCCTGCTGGTGATCATTGGCGTGACCGAGCACGGCCACAAGGAGCTGGTTGCGGTCGAGGACGGCCACCGGGAGTCCGAAGCCAGCTGGCGAGAGCTGCTCACGGACATACGGGAAAGAGGCCTGGAGCCTTCGCCCAAGCTAGCTGTTGGCGACGGCGCACTGGGCTTCTGGAAGGCCCTGAGCAAGGTGTTTTCCGTGAACACAAGGATTACTGAGGTCAGCCCCATGAAAACGATGGTTTACCGCCTGAATTCTGGCGTTTCCAGGCTTTTCCTGTTCGCGTTGGTTGCCGTCATGCCGGCCCTGGTTCAAGCCGAGTCTGCGAATGATGCCCAAGCAGTGAAAGCGCTGGCGACTGACTCCTCCGGCGCCCTGCTGGTGCTTCGGGATAGCGGCCTGCTTGTTCTTGATGATAAGACTGCCGCCGACATCCCGCTGCCACCGTCCGATTCCGGCGCTCAACCCCGTTCCATGGCAAAGGGCGCGGACGAACGCCTGTACCTGGCAGGGCCAGGCCTTGGCATCTGGCGCTATGAGTATGCTAGCGAGCGCTGGCATTCCCTCAATGACACCCTGCCGGATCTCGGAATCACCGCCATTGCCGCCCACGCCACCCAACCGGAAACGCTCTACGCCTATCTTGGTGAAGGTGGCATGTTCCGATCCAGGGACGGCGGTGGCGAATGGGTGAAGGTTGACGGTGGACCCCGGGAGCCGGTGCAGGCGTTCCTGCACTCGGATATGCCCGGCAGCATGGAAAGTGGCTGGCTGTTCGCGGGCACCACCCGTGGTGTGGCCCGTTCCATGGACTGTTTTTGCTTCTGGGGCGATGCCGGCGAATTGCGAGGGGCGGTGACGGCCATTGATTACGATCCTTCGGCCCCGGAGAACGTCTACGCCGTAATCGAGGGGCAACTTCACCACAGTTCTGACGGCGGCGAAACCTGGGTTGGCCTTGAAATACCCCAGGCAATCACCGCTCTGACATTCTCACCCAAGGAAGGACTCGTGGTGGGCACGGAAAACGGAGACCTGCTTTCGCGGAACGCCTCTGGCGAATGGGTGCCGGTTCATGAATAAGTGGTTTGTCCCGCTGGTCTTGCTCGTTGCCCCGGCCCTTCTGATGGCCGGTGGCGCGCCACCAAACAGCGACAGCTTGCCGACCGAAGTGGCCAAGGGTCGCCAGATCTACGAGCAATACTGCGCCGCCTGCCACGGATGGCAGGGTGAAGGTGCGGCCAACTGGAACAAACCGGATGAGAAAGGCGAAATGCCCCCGCCACCACACGATGAGACCGGCCACACCTGGCGCCACAGTGATGCCATGCTGTTCAGGATGATTGCCGAGGGATGGCGGCATCCCTTCAACAAAACAGATCGGCTGGCTATGCCAGCATTTGAGGACACCCTCACCGACGAGGAAATTCAGTGGGTGATCGAGTACCTGAGAACACTATGGACAGACGACCAGCGCCGCTATCAACAGAACGAAAGTCAGGACATTAACCAGGCCGAGAGCCCCTCCTGACTTCTCACGGATACCAGACAACACTCCTTTAAATCTCGGTAACTCGAAAATGTCGTTGAAGCAGCACTTCAATAAATGGTCATGGTTATTCGGTATAGCCGGTTTCAGTCTGGTGGTCGCTGCAATTTTCGTGTTGCCGCAGTACCTGAAGCCTGATCTGGATGCCGGTGTCACTTTTTACGCCACCGAGGGATGCGCACCTTTTGAAGGTCAGTGTATCGGGCGAAAGGGCGATCAAACCATCACAGTCGGCTTAGGTAATGAAGCCATCGAATCGATGACAGAGATTCCCATTCGTGTGCGTCTCGATAACATGACAGCAGACTCCCTGATCGTGGATTTCGAAGGGCTTGAAATGTACATGGGCGTGGTCCGCACCCAGCTGCTACCGAATGCCCAGGGTGTTTACCAGGGAACCATTACCCTGCCGGAGTGCGGTACCGGCAAGATGCTATGGCGGTCGAGGGTTATCATCGACAACGACCCTTCCAGTGAAGGTATCAAATTTGATTTCTGGGCAGTTTAACGGACTTACAAAACTTAGGGGACTAAATTCCTGATCTTGCAACCTGGGGAATTGGCGCCGCGTTTGCCATCGGCTGGACACCCTGTATAGGCCCCATACTCGGGGCCATATTGGCGCTCAGCTCCACGCATGCCAATGCTGAGGCGGGCATGCTGTATCTGGCGGCGTATTCGTTGGGGTTGGCTCTTCCTTTTCTCGGAACCGCCCTGTTTATTGAACACTTTCGGCAACGAGTACGCTGGCTCAGTCGCTGGAGTAGACTGCTGAGAGCGCTTGCTGGCTTGGTGCTCGTTGTAATGGGAGTAATGGTGCTCACCGGTCAGATGACACTCTTTGCGTCGTGGATGTTGTCGACGTTTCCGGTTCTCGGAAGGCTTGGTTGAGCTTCCTACAGCCAAACTACAGGGAACGGTCCATGGCTTCATGCTCAAATACTGCGTATAAACAGGTTTCATGAACAAATGGGGCCGCTATTTCGTTAACTAATGGCTTTGCATTGCCGAACCATTGAAGCGGCTCATTGTTCTTCAGGACTGAATTAAAAACCGGTTCGCAGTGGAGGATCTAGAACGTTCGCTTTTGTTTAGAAAGGCAGCGAAATCCTGGTGGTGTGGAATGGACATAGGGTGACTGTAAACCTCTCCCTTTCTTTTGGGCCCCAAGGTTGCCATACCAAACGAACTCGGTCAGCAACCATAAATCTTTCCCCTCTCCAGCGTCACCGACCATTAAAACTTTAGGCTCCGTTTCACGCAGGCACTGCTTGGATACCGATATTTGCGACGGCAGATGTAGGAAATTTCCCAACCGGTTTGCAGCGATATCGACTTACGACCGGCGTTTGAAATACAGATGATGTTTCCGAGTCATTTGATCAGGCGGATCGGGGCTCACCACCGGCAGGGATGCCAGGCAAACGCGACACCTGCCCAGTGGTGTGACGTGCCAGGGAGAGGCCTCGTGTCCACTTCTCTTTTTTCAATCCCTTTCGCCGCACAACCATAATAGGGTCGTCACAAGCGACGGTAATCACTGCAGCTGGCACATAATGAGGTGATGCTGGAGTCCGTTCGGGTCGTGGAAAGAGTTGAGGGCAAAACTTACTGTCAAATTACTTTCAGCGTCAGAACCGCACACGACCGCGCTGGGGCGGTTTGATGGCACCACCGAAGAGCGCTTTCATACCAAGACCACTCACGGACCTCAGCTAGACAGAAAACGGACATTCGGTCAGGGCCTCAAAGCTAAACACAGCCATTTCATCTAGTATGATTGGCGGAGTAAATTGCAGACGCTAGATGATTACGTGGCAGAGATTGCCATGCTCGGCTAAGCTATTTTCTTTCATCTATTTGCAGCGCGATTAATGATTCAAAGTCAGAAATAATGACGCGGTCAAAATTCTGAAATGATGAAAGGCTTAGCCTAATCACTGTTAAAATCTATGGAGGTTGCATTGGACTACGAGGGATTAAAGCTGATAGTTGAGGAGTTGACTGCGGCGAAGCTTGATCTTTTGATGATCAATGCGCTCTGTTTTTTAATCGCGCTATCCTTGATCTACTTATTCTCAAGGGCTAAGAAGTCTGGAGAGCTGCGAGAGATTAATAATAATTTCAATAAAGTTTTGCAACAGCAATCGGTTCTCACAACAGAGACCGAAAATATAAAAAAATCGCTAGAAAAAGACTTGGTTGATTATCAAATAAAGCTCAGCGCTTATCACCAAAAAAGTATCAGCGCAGTTTGTGAAATATATGAAGCAATACTAAGCCTGCGGGAAGCAGCAAAGAATTTAGGGTTTAGCAAAACTGACGAAGATGCGAGAGCATTTATTCGGACTATAGAGCACTTTCGGCGAATCTTTGATTACCAGAAAATCTGGATTTCTAATGAGCTTGAGTGTCATATCGAAAACGTAGCTATTGACATGGAACGAAAGTGCCAAAGTTTTGCAGCAGCAAATACTAGGGAGAAGTATATTCCAAACCTTTCAGAATCCAGGATCGATCAGTTAATTGAAGATCAAGAGGCATTCTACGATTATTTACACAAAGAAGTAAACGCAATATTCGATGAATTGGCTGAGAAGATTTCAGCTAGCGTAGCTCGGTAAAATTTTAACCAGTGGCTCAAGCCGCCGGTTTGCGCTGCCGCTCCAACCGGCGGCTTCGCCCGATATTAGGTTTCAGAATATAGGATTGAGTGAAACTCATGATTGAAAGCATTAAATTTTTATTTGGCGAGAAGCCTGGTTCCAACAATCTTTGCCTAGAAGCTACTCCCATAAACATTTTTGTGGGACCGAACAATTCTGGTAAAAGCTTGCTACTTAAAGAAATTGAACAATTATGCAACAACCCAGAGCCAAATAGAAAAATAATTGATGAGTTCAGAACAAAGCGGTTCTCTAAAGAAGAAATTACTGAGCTACTTCAGTCGAAAGAAACTGAAAAGCCTGAAGGTCATAGACATTTCGATGATCATATTTTTACCCAAAAAATAGATTTATTCAACAGCGATAATAATCATATAAAGCAGGTTAGTCTTCAAGAAATCTTCAACTTTATTGAAGGTAAAAATCAAAATTTTTCTTATTTTGCAGAGAATTTTCTTTCTTTGTACACAATTAGATTAGATGGAAAAACAAGATTTACTCTTACTGAACCAAAGCCCTCAGGTGATCTAACAAAAAACCCAAGAAATCAACTCATGGCTCTATTTCAGGATGATGATGCCAGGAAAGCCATCAGAATGATTACACATGAGGCGCTTGGTAAATATTTCGTAATTGACCCTACAGGAATGACATCACTTAGAATAAAAATGTCTGATGTAGAGCCTAGCCTTATGATAGAGCAAGGGCTTAATGAAGAGTCCCGAAGTTTTCATAGTAATGCTACAGATATTTCTGAAATGAGTGATGGCGTCAAAGCTTTCACAGGTTTAGTTTCCGCAACACTAAGCCAAGATTATAAAGTTCTATTGATTGATGAGCCGGAAGCCTTTCTTCATCCTCCTCTCGCCAGAAAACTCGGGAAAACACTTAGCATTCTCACCAAAGAAAAAGGCAGTAAAGTTTTTGTTTCCACTCATAGTTCTGACTTCGTTATGGGCTGTATCCAGGCTGGCCAGAATGTAAATATTACACGGCTAACCTATAATAAAGGTGTGCCAACAGCTCGAACTCTATCTTCAGAAACAATCTATGAAATGATGCGAAATCCACTCCTACGCTCAACTGGTGTGTTAAGTGCCATGTTTCATGAAAGTGTAATCGTGTCTGAGTCTGATGCTGATAGAGCTTTTTATCAAGAAATAAATGAGCGATTAAATTATTTTACTCATGATGGTTCTGTAGATAGTTTATTCATCAATGCACAAAACAAACAAACAATTGGAAGAATTGTTTCTCCATTAAGAAAAATGGGAATACCGTCTGCTGCGATTGTCGATTTGGACATCATTAAAAAGAGCCATGAATTCAAAGAGCTTTGTAAATCTTGCAACGTACCTCAAGCGCTTATAGAAAGTTGGGGAGTTCTAAGGGGTAGTGTCAACAGACTCCTAGAAGATAATGGGGTAAATTCTAATAAGCAAGGAATCGATGATATACCTGTAGAGCATAGAGGCACATTGACTTCCCTTCTTAACAATCTAAAGGAATATGGAATCTTTGTTGTACCAAGGGGAGCATTAGAGCAATGGTTACCTACGCTTGAAATTGAAAAAAATCGTCACGGTCCAAGTTGGATAATGGATGCTTTCGAAAAAATGGGGGAAAATCCTGAATCCCCTGGTTATATAAAACCCTCTGAAAACGACGTATGGCAATTCATGCGTAGTGTCTCAAATTGGGTAAATGAACCATCGAGATTCGGGCTTTGAAACCTAACAAGTGGCTGTTGTCGGACGTGGACTTGCCCAGATACACATTACAAACCCTAGCCTCAAACGGAGGCCATTGCAGTGGCATTGACCGCCTTACCCGAATGTCCGCGTTGCGACCTAAGCTTTTACTAGGCATGGGAAGCGGCCAAGTTATTGTTTCCATAACAAAATTTGACAGTGTCTGCTTGTTCAGACGATAAGGGACAGACAGCACTTGAAGACGCGAGTGTCCGCTTAACATCATTAACAGCCAAAACATTGTGTCAATTTCTAACCCCACTTCGATGACATTGCCAATATTTGTACGTAATTTAGATCACAATTGGAATCAGTCGATTGCTTGAGGCAAAGAAAATTTGTATCTATAGTTTTTGTATCTAGGCTTGGAGTCATAAAGCCTAACATATAGGCGCCAATCACTCACTCACTCACCAAAACATACAAAATTTAGGGGCGTATAAGTTCCTGTAGAGGTTGTAGACCTCACGCTTCATGTCATAAACCGGTGTTCGTGGGCAACACGCGTCGTAGGCCCGATAGAACGCTTCGCCGAAGCCACCAAACATCTGTGTCATGGCGATATCTGCTTCACGATCACCGCAGTAGACGGCCGGGTCAATCAGCCAGGGGCGGTCAGAGCCATAGAGCACGTTACCATTCCAGAGATCACCATGGAGAAGGCTCGGTTGCTCACAGTGGGCGTTCAGCCAGTCCGTCAGCAAGCCTCCGTGCTGGTCCAATACCTGTTCGAAGCGAGTCCTCTGACTGGCGTCACGAATACGTGAGACCTGGTAGCCAAGGCGGTCGTGGACAAAAAACTCACCCCAGTTGTCGCACCAGCGATTCGGTTGCGGTGCCAGGCCAATGTAATTGTCCCTGCCCCAGCCGTACGCCTCCTGACGCAGGGCATGCATTCTGGCCAGCCCTTCACCAAGCACCTCCCGCGCCCGATCTGAGCCACCGGAAGACCGGATGGCGGTGATTTCGAGTTCGGTTTCGTTCACCCGATAAACGTGCGGCACACCGACGTCAGTCACCCCGGCCTCATCAAGCGCGCTGGCAAGGCGTTCCAATCCCTCCGCCTCGCAGACCAGGGCATCGGCATAACCAGTTGCATTGTGTTTCAGGTGGGTGGAGGCCATCAGCGTTCTCTCTCCTTGAAGTCGTCGTGCCCGAACCGGTAGATTGAAATAAAGCCTGACACGACAGAACGAGCGGGAGCAAACCATGGATACCAAACGCTGGCAACTTCTGATATCCGGCCGGGTACAGGGGGTCTACTATCGCGCCTCCACGGAAAAGAAGGCCTCTTCCCTGGGCTTGACGGGGTTCGCTCGCAATCTGCCCGATGGACGAGTTGAGATTGTGGCCGAAGGCCCGGAGGAACGCCTGGACGAACTCAGAACCTGGTGCGCCGAAGGCCCACCGGATGCGCGTGTGGATGCGGTGGATATTGCGCCGGAATCGCCAACCGGGGAATTCAGCAACTTCAGCGTTCGTTAGGCAATACGCCTCAGCCAGAACGTCATGGGCTTGGCGGTTTCCGCCGCCTGATCCACATCTTTCCATGCATAGGTGGTGGTCAGCTCCGGTACCTTTCGGTAGCCGCGGTTGTGCCAGAATGGGTCCAGCGGCTGGTAATCGGCAGGTCTGAGCGGATGATCTTGAGGCCGCTCGACCGCGCAGAAACAGCAGTGCGTGAAACGGCTCTGTTCCCGGGCATAGCCTTCCCGGTGGTCGAAGAAGGCCACCCCGATGCCCTGCCCCCGGTAATTCGGCAGCAGCACCGACTCACCGAAATAGAAGATCTTGTCTGGCTCATAACCCTGCTCGATGAACGGCCCTTTGAACTCGTCCGTTTCGTGGTCCATCGGGATGCCCGTGGCGGCGCCAACAACCGTTTCGCCATCCAGGGCCAGCACGAAGAGGCTCTCTGGCGAGCGGGCGTAGGTATCGAGGTACTTGCGCTCGTAGTCCATGTCACCGTCGTACAGGTAGGGAAAATGGCGAAACACCTCGATCCTCAGGCGCGCGAGATCATCCAGGTATGGTTTAATCTGGTCACCGCTGAGCCGGCGTATTGAAACCGCCATAAACTACCCCCTGTCGAAAGGTCGGAGCATGCAAAAAGACAAGCCGTTTTCTCAAGCCTGCGAGAATAACAAAGCGCCGATTCTGGAAAAACTTGTCGAGCTTTTCAAACAGCCGGGCACCATTCTGGAAATCGGCACGGGCACTGGCCAGCACGCCGTTCACTTTGCCGCTCACTTACCCCACGTGGTTTGGCAGCCGACCGATCACCCTCAGAACGCCCAGCTTTCCCGGGCGTGGATCGACGACGCGCACCTTACGAATATCAACCCGCCCATTGCCCTGGAGGTATTGAACGGGGATTGGTCCAGCCTGCCCGCCATCGACGGCGCGTTCTCCGCCAATACGGCGCATATCATGGCCTGGGAAGAAGTGCAGGCAATGTTTCGCGGCCTGGCGGAGGCCCTACCCAAGGGCGCAATCTTCTGCCTCTATGGGCCTTTCAGCTATGGCGGTCGGCACACCAGTGAAAACAATGTACGGTTCGACCTGTCGCTGAGAACACAGGCGCCGCAAATGGGAATTCGGGATATGGAGGATCTCGAGGCTCTTGGTGAAGCAACCGGGCTGAAGCTTGAAAAGGATTTCGGGATGCCGGCTAACAATCGGTTGTTGGTTTGGAGAAAATCCTAGCTCGAACCCGGGAGGGTTCTTTCTACCCTGCCAATCGGCCAATAAAAAACCCCAGCATTTCTGCTGGGGTTTTGTATTGGCGGAGAGGGAGGGATTCGAACCCTCGAAACGCTATTAACGTTTACACACTTTCCAGGCGTGCGCCTTCAGCCACTCGGCCACCTCTCCAATAAACTGTTTCAAATCAGCAACGTCGTCGCTCATTTGAGGGCGCAAACTTTAATGGTTTTACGGGCGCTTGGCAACTCCCCCGGGGAAAATCGTCAAAAAAATTCGGGCGAGACGGGTTTTCTCTTTACCGGTTGAGCAGATTCAGGACTATCGTTAGTACAACGCCAAGTATAATCATCCAGTTTGTGGGGAGAGACTATTCATGCTGATGAAAGCCGAGCAATCGACGCTGTTGCTCATCGATGTCCAGGAAAAGCTGATGCCGGCCATTAGCCATGGCGACGAGGTGGTGGACCGCTGCATCGTGCTGGCCACCATTGCCGGACTCATGGAAGTTCCTGTGCTGGGCACCGAGCAGCTGCCGGACAAGCTGGGACATAATGTTGAAGCGGTCCGGGAGCTCTGCAACCAGACCCTGGCCAAGCACCATTTTGATGCCTGCCCCGATGGGCTCGTTGACCAGTTGCCGGAGGGCCGGCAGCACATTGTAATCGGTGGCTGCGAGACCCATGTGTGTATGATGCAAACCGCCCTTAGCCTGCTGGATGCTGGTTACAAGGTATGGGTGGTAGCCGATGCTACCGGCTCACGCAACGAGTTTGACCGGGACGTCGCTCTGGACCGCCTGAACGAGAGCGGCGCCAGGATTGTAACGCTTGAGATGGTGGCGTTTGAATGGATGCGTCATTGCAAACATCCGCAGTTCCGGAACATTCAGGCCCTGATCAAATAGAGGCATCCGGAAGGCTGGCGCCCACGTAACTAGTCACTTCAATTTCAGGTGGTTTCGAGGTTCGCAATGCTCAACATGGACTTTTCCAAAAAAGTCATCATCCGCACCGAAGAACAGGATTGGGTGCCCAGCCCTGCCGGTGGTGTTTTGAGAAAGCCTCTTGCCCGCGAGGAAGCAGAGCGTGGTCATGCGACCAGTGTGGTCAGGTACGAGCCTGGTGCCTCCTTCAACCGGCATGAGCACCCACTGGGCGAAGAAATCCTCGTTCTGGATGGGGTGTTTTCCGACGAGACCGGCGACTACCCGGCCGGCACTTATTTGCGGAACCCGCCAGGCAGTGGACACGCCCCTTTCAGCGAGGAAGGCTGCACGCTGCTGGTCAAGCTGCATCAGTTCGACGAACGCGATGGATCCACAGTGCGCATCGATACGCGCACTGCGCCGTGGCGGCCCGGTATGGGCGGGCTTGAGGTGATGCCGCTGCACGAATTCGAGCACGAGCATGTGGCCCTGGTGAAGTGGCCGGCCAATGAGGTTTTCCAACCCCATCGGCACTTCGGCGGAGAGGAGATATTTGTGCTGTCCGGTGAGTTTTGCGATGAACATGGTCGCTACCCGGCGGGCACCTGGATTCGGAGCCCCCACCTGAGCCAGCATCACCCGTTCGTGGACAAGGAAACAATCATCTGGGTAAAAACCGGCCACCTGCCGATCGAGACGCCATAAAAAAGGGCCCCGAAGGGCCCTGAAATGGTCAAGAGATCGCTGTGTGTTGCCAGTTCTGCCTGCTGAACGCGTCGTTGCTTGCACCGTCAGATGCCGTATTGAAGAGCTCTTCTTCGCCGGCCGGTATTGCAAACACGTGGTACGCCTCAGGGCCAAATGGATCCAGTGCGGTATCGAGGTATTCGAAGCTGTCTGGCACTGGTTCGCCCGAATAAGCGACTCGGAACTGCCGCTCAAGGGTTGGTGTGGTTACGTTCAGGGGCTGCTCCACCCAGAGGTAGACGGCCTTATGGGGCACGATGTATTCGCTGCGCACCACCCTGTAACCCTCTTTGAGCGTGAGCGTGGTCGGCTCTTTGCCCGGTTCCAGACGGAATTTGTGGATGGTCTTCATAGCTACTGCTCCTCTTTGGGTTGCTGCCTTTCACAACTCCATAATGGACAGGAACAGAGTTCGATAAAATAAGCTTTTGTGAGCTTTTAAGATCGATATTTTCGATGCAATCAGGCGTCACGATCACCCGTGTGAGCATCGACAATGGCACGGACGCCCTCATGGGCGGTTTTCCGGCCACGGGTGATGGCGAACAATTCATCCATGACGTCTTCAATTGAGGCAATCTGCTCTACCTCATACTGGCGGCAGACCTCCTCGCGGATTGAGGTTGGAGCAGCGAACACGCCATAGCCCTGGCTGCCAAATACCTTGATCAGTGCGCTGTCATCTACCCGGGCGACAAGTTTCATGCGAACCCCATTCAGGGAAAACCAGTTCATCAGTCGCTCGAAATAGGGTGCATCCGTGGCGTTGGCCAGCAACGGTTGGCCATTCAGGGATTCGGGAAACCCCTTTTTGAGCTTTCTTGCCAACTCTGGTGCAGCGAACAGGCTCATGCTGGATCCCGCCAGAGGGTGTACCGTGAGATTGCCGTCCTCCTGCAACCGTGGCACCCGGTCGGTCAAAACCAGATCCAGCTCCTTGCGTTTCAGGCTGAGCACGAGATCTTCGGTGCGCCCGGTCTGGCATTCAAGCTGGATGGACCGCTCGCCCGCCATCGCCGGCTGAAGCAGGTAGTAGGCAATCAGTTTGTGAATCGACGCGGAGACGCCGGCTCGCAGCGTCAGCGGGCGCTCGGAAGGATCAAGCCGCAGGGTTTCGGCAAGCTCACCGGTGAGGGCGAATATGTCGTCGGCGTAGCCGAGGATCAGCCGGCCGTAGTCTGTGAGGATCAGCTTGCGCCTTTCCCGGGAGAACAGGCGCCCACCCACTGAGGCTTCAAACGTGGCAAGCTGGCCACTGAGGGTCTGCGGCGCCAGTTCCAGAACTTCACTGGCTCGGGCGATCGAACCTTCCCGGCTGATCACCCAGAAATAGTAGAGATGGCGGAGGTTAAGCTGTTCCATTCCTTTGCCCTGCCCCCGGTTCAGGATGGCCGCGGAATCTTGAGGATTTCACCGAAGGTGACGTATTCGCTTCCCCCGAGACGGCCGATCGGATCAATCGCAGCGCCATTGAAGGTCAGGCGATTCTTGTCATCGTAACGGGCTGCATCATCAGATACCCATACCCGGGTGACTTTTCCGAATACCAGTGACTGGGGCCCGGCACCGATTTCCTTGATGTCGTAGAGCTCGCAGGCAAAAGCCACGTGGCAGTCCTTGAGCCGAGGCAGATTCGAGCCTTCGAAATCCACCAGCTCCATATCAAGATTTTTCAGTTCGGATTCGCCATGGGGCAAGGTTCGCGAGGATTCTGTGACCGCCGCGGCGAGATCCCGGTGGGCGATATGAACGACAAAATTCTTTCTCGCTTCAATGTTTACCCGGGTGTCTTTCGAAACGCCCTCCGCCGGTTTTTTACCAACGGAAATCATCAGCAACGGGGGATTGCTGGTGATCGGCGTAAAGAACGAGAATGGCGCCAGATTGTAGTCCCCATCCGGATTTTCACTCAGCACCCAGGCAACTGGCCTCGGAATCACTGTCTGGGTAAGGATGTGGTAGGCATCTTTCGGATCCATA
>MRWF01005064.1_pt1 | contig 41390 bp, 29 predicted proteins | sample 1013331 | NCBI WGS metagenome assembly MRWF01 (sample SAMN06117577, study PRJNA244670) | biofilm metagenome | biome: Water; feature: Cathode Biofilm; material: Biofilm; isolation source: microbial consortium enriched at the cathode of a solar microbial fuel cell | place: USA: District of Columbia ... | reverse complement strand
CTGGACAAGAATCGGCGCCAGATTGCCACAGCCGCACACCGGGCCATTTCCGAGCTGTCGGCAACTATTCTGAGATCGCACCAGCTCTACTGCCCGAGCCCCGCCCAGAGCTGGCTGGAGTGCCACCGTCTATTCCGGTTTGCACACCGCAACAAGCTCTCAGTAGTACAGGTGGAGGACGACACACTTCAGCATCGCCGCACCAGCTCGGTCGCCGACAGCTACAAGCGTATCCTCCTGCTGGGCTGTGCGCGCCCGAATCAGCTGCGACAGGCTGAGCTTCTGCACGTCTATGAACTCTTCGAATCCTGGACGGACCATACCCGGTGCGGACCGGATGTTGAGGACGACAGCCTGTTTGTAATCAACATGGAACGGGACAACCCGCCGGTTTACCGCAGCCTTCTCGAACAGAAACCAGGTGACGACAGCTTCGGCTTTGATACCCGGGATCTCTCGGCGATGCTGTCGGAGACGCTCCATGCCCGTCGCGAGCACAAAGATACCGATCACGAACTTCAGGTGCCGGCAAAGGTAAGCGACACCCTGCTCACTCACCTCAGCCAGGCCCTCGGCATTCTCGCGAAGCGGAACTTCAACCGCATCGCGAGCCAGGGGTCCCTTGAAGTCTGCGTGGGCCTCACAGCCGCGCACTACTTCATTGCGGGCGAGAAAACCTTTACGGAATTCGTGAATGGCAACGATAACGGCCATGATGAGGAAGAAAACCTGTTCGTAAGGGCTTCGCGCCAGAAGCAGGACGCCTGGTCAGGCGCACACGACGCCAGTCCCAGCGACGACCGACTTCACGCCGGCGACACGCCGATCAACTTCAAGGGCTCCTACGGCAACTCCCAGGCCCCGTCGACCGACCGAAACCGACCAAAGTCACACCACTCTCTCCTGATCAACACCAGCCCCGGTGGCTACTGCGTTGCATGGGAAAGCAATGTGCCTCCGTCATTGCAGGCCGGCGAGGTTCTTGGCGTTCGTGAGCAAAGCTCACATCCCTGGAGCGTGGCGGTGGTGCGCTGGATTCGACAGATCAAGAACCAGGGCACCCAGGTGGGCATTGAGCTGCTCGCACCGAGCGCTTCACCCTGCGGTGTGCGCCTGATCCAGAAAGTGGGCAACAGCAGTGAATACCTGCGCGGCCTGCTGTTACCGGAAATCAGCGTGGTCAACCAGTCAGCCACACTGATCACGCCTCGCCTGCCATTCCAATCGGGGAGCCGCATCTCCCTGCTCCATGATGGCCGGGAAGATCAGGGGCAGTTGTCTCGCAAGGTGTCCTCCACTGGCAGCATCAGCCAGTTCGAACTCAAGCTGCAGAACGCGGCAACGCTGAATGCTGGCGCGCCGCCTGCATCATCCGGAGCCAGCGAGGACGAATTCGACTCGCTCTGGCCATCTCTATAAGGTCTCCAAACTGAGACACCGGAAGCCCGCAGAGGGTTGTTATTGATCGGCAACCCCTGCATCATTCAGCGTTAGTGAATGAACCGTGTATCACGAGATGCCCTTCGAATGCAGAAAAAGAACGCGACCGTACACCTGCTGATTCTGGATCCATCGCAAAACGATGCCGAATCGCTGGTCAGCCTGCTCCGCAATTCCGGCAAGGCTACCCGAGCCCACAGAATCACCTCGGAAGAAGATCTGGAAGAAACGCTCAAGGCCGGAAACTGGGATCTGCTTCTGGCCCGCGACCTGGAGCAGGAATTTTCGGCCGACGACGCCCTCGCCATGATCCGCCGGATGGACAAGGACATTCCGTTCATTCTCCTGACGGAAGAAGAAAGCCGGGAGCGCACAGTAGGAATGATGAAGGCAGGCGCCCAGGATACGGTGTCGTTCGAGCACACCGATCTTATTGTGCTGAAGGTCAATCGTGAGCTGGCAGCTCTAGACGAACGTCGCCGGCGCCGTGTTCTGGAGTCCCATCTGCGGGAAGCGGAACAGCGGTGCCAGTTGCTGTTGGAAAGCTCCAAGGATGCGATTGCCTACATCAATGATGGCATGTACATCTACGCCAACCAGTCGTACATGGAGTTTCTCGGGTACGATGACATCGACGATCTAATCTGCGTTCCGGTGCTGGACACCCTCACCCCGGAAAGCCAGGAGAAGTATAAGGAATTCATGAAGTCGTTTGCCGAAAAGGGCGAAGACGGCATGACCATGAATTGCACGGCTCGACGCAGCGACGACCACGAACTGAACGTGACCATGTCAGTCTCGGCCGCTACCTACGACGGTGAGGAATGCACGCAGATCGTTCTGCAGCCAGAGCACAGCGATGCAGAGCTGGAAGACAAGCTGCGCCAGATCAGCAGCCAGGACCTACTGACCGGGCTGTATAATCGTCAGTACCTGATGGATGCACTCGCTGAAGCAATTGCCAACGCCGGCAAGAAGAATGAAACCGGTGCACTCGCCTACATCGCCCTTGATAACTTCATGAGCATGAAGGGCCAGGTGGGCATTTCCGGAACCGACCTACTGCTTGGCGATCTGGCAAACCTGCTCAAGGAGCAGGCTGGCGAAGACCTTGCCCTGGCCCGATTGAGCGATGATGCCTTCAGTCTGCTGAGCAAGCCCTGCGATGAGTCTACTATGGCAGGACACGCCGAGCGCATCCGCAAGGCGGTTGAGGACCATTTGTTTGATATCAATGGCCGCACGGTCCAGCTGACCGTGAGCATAGGTGTTGCCGCGATTACCGAGAATTCGCCAAAGGCAGAGGAACTCATGGCCAGGGCGCACACGGCATCGGCGGAAGTGCGCAAGCTTGAGGGTCATGCCGAGGGCAACGGTGTGGTGGTGTATAACCCGGCCGATTTCGAAACACTGGATAAAAACAATTCAGTGCAGGCGATTCAGAAGGCCTTGGAGGAAAACCGCTTCCGGCTTCTATTCCAGCCCATCATCAACCTGCGCGGGGAAGGCGAGGAACATTACGAAGCCTTCGTGCGCATGCTCGACAAGGACGACCAGGAAGTTTCACCCTATGATTTCTTGCCGCCGATGGGCCCGAGCGACACCGCCATCAAAATCGACCGCTGGGTCATCCTGCAGACCATCAAACAGCTGTCCAGCCATCGCTCACGGGGCCACGATACCCGCCTGTTCCTCAATGTGACGGCCGAAACCCTGCAGGATAAAACCTTCACTCCCTGGCTGAGCGTTGCCCTGAAAGCCGCACGGCTGCCGGGCGATTCCCTGATCTTCCAGATCCGGGAAGGCGATGCCAACAATTACATGAAGCAGGCGAAAGACTTCACCAAGGCGGTTCATGAGCTTCACTGCAAGGTATCCATCTCCCAGTTCGGCTGCGCCCTCAATCCGTTCAACACCCTGAAACACATCGATACGGACTATGTGAAGATCGATGGCTCCTTCACGGAAGAAATCCAGAAGAGCGACGAGGCCAAAGAACGGGTCAAGGAAATGGTCAAGAGCCTGCAGTCCAGCGGCAAGCTCACCATCATCCCCCTGGTGGAGAATGCCGGCGTTCTCGCCACCCTGTGGCAGGCTGGCGTGAACTATATTCAGGGCTACTACCTGCAGGCACCAGTACCTGAAATGAACTACGACTTCGGCGACAACTGAGCCTGAACGGCTCAGAAGTCGGCGTTTTCCAGACTCTGATTGGTTTCGCTCTCACGGAAACCAATCAAGTACAGGATGGCATCCAACCCCAGCGTCGAAATCGCGTGGCGCGCTGATTCCTTGACTAGGGGCTTCGCGCGGAAAGCCACACCCAGGCCGGCTTGGCTCAGCATCGGAAGGTCGTTGGCGCCATCACCGACAGCAATAACCTGTTCCCGGGAAATATGCTCTTTCTCGGCGATTTCCAAAAGCAGTTCCGCCTTTCGCTTGCCGTCGACAATCTGCCCGGAAACCTTGCCTGTGACCTTGCCACCCTCAATCTCGAGTTCATTGGCGTAGATGTAATCGATACCGAGTTTGCGCTGAAGGTGGCGCGCAAAGTAGGTGAAGCCGCCCGACAGGATTGCAGTGCGATATCCCAGCGCCTTGAGACTGAGGATCAGGTGCTCTGCACCCTCGGTCATCCGCAAACGCGAGGCGATTCCCTCGAGGACCGATTCATCCAGGCCTTTCAAAAGTCCCAGGCGCTCGGCAAAACTCTGGCTGAAATCCAGCTCGCCCTGCATGGCCCTTTCGGTAATCTCTGCCACCTGCTCACCGACTCCGGCCTCCGCAGCCAGCTCGTCGATCACTTCGGCTTCGATCAACGTGGAATCCATGTCAAAGACCACCAGCCGGCGATTGCGGCGGAAAATGGAATCTTCCTGGAAGGCGATATCCACATTCATTTCGCCAGCGATGTGCAGGAAATCCGCCCGAAGTTTCTCAAGATCTGATGGTGTGCCTCTTACCGAGAACTCGACACAGGCGATACGATTGTCTGCGGCATTCAGCGAGGGCCTGGCAGACAGGCGTGAGATGTTATCGATGTTCAGACCATGACGCGCCGTGATGGCGGAAACCCGGGCAATCTGCTCCGCTTTGATATCCCTGGCAAGCAGCGTCACGATGTAGCAGGCCCGGTTCCGTGCCGCGGCCCAGGATTGGTACTCCTCGACGGTGATCGGCGCGAACCTGACCTGCAGATCCAGAGCGTGTAGCCGGAACAGCAGGTCACGAATGACGGGCGAGGATTTGGACTCATCCGGAATCTCGATCAGGATGCCCCACGTCAGGTGGTCGTGGATTACCGCCTGGCCGATATCCAGGATACGCACATCGTAGCGCCCCATGATGCCGGTGATTTCCGACGTCAGACCAGGCTTGTCACGCCCTGAGACGTTAATCAGTACGAGTTCACTCACTATCGGTACCCTCGCTGTCAGAGCCCGCGTCTTCCTGCGCTCGGGCGGCGGAAGGAATCACGTCAATGCCATCCACCCGCTGCAGCCCCCTGGGCAGTTTGTGGCCGCGACGGCCTCGTTCACCGAGGTAGTGTTCGAGATCACTGAACTGTAGCCCCATCTTGCGCTTACCAGCGCGTATCTCCAGCTGGTCATCCTCGGCAAAGACTGCTACTGCCACCACATATTCTTCACGGCTCTGAACCCTGGCCGAGGGAATGCTGATGATCTTGTTGCCTTTACCCTTGGCCAGTTCCGGCAATTCGCTCAGCGGGAACACGAGCATCCGTCCCTCGTTGGACACCGCCCCCAGATACAGCGTTTTCTCGGTCGTCGGTATGGTCAGTGGGGGCATGATCCTCGCGCCCCTGGGGACACTGACTACTGCCTTGCCATTGCGGTTCTTGCTGATCATGTCGTTCAGCGACGTAACAAACCCGTAGCCACCGTCGGTAACCAGCAACGCCTTACGGGACGGATCTCCCATCAACAGGCCTGAGAAGCTGGCACCGGAGGGCGGGTTGATGCGCCCCGTCAGCGGCTCACCCTGGCCTCTGGCAGATGGAAAACTGTGAGCCATCAAGGAATAGGCCCGCCCGGTAGAATCCAGGAATATCGCCTGCTGGTTGTTCCGTCCCCGAGCCGCGAGGGAGAAACGGTCACCGGCTTTATAACTCAGACCTTCCGGCTCAATGTCATGCCCCTTGGCAGCGCGAACCCAGCCTTTTTCAGACAGCACAACCGTAACGGGATCGTTCGAGATCAGGTCCACTTCACTGAATGCCTTGGCCTCCTCACGCTCGACTATCGGTGAGCGACGGTCATCGCCAAAGGTCTCGGCATCGGCTTGCATCTCGCTCTTGATAAGTTCTCGCAGGCGATCCTCGGAACCCAGAATGGATTGGAGCTCATCCCGTTCAGCCGCGAGCTCATCCTGCTCGCCCCGGATTTTCATCTCCTCAAGCTTGGCCAGGTGACGCAGCTTCAGTTCGAGGATGGCTTCGGCCTGATCGGCGGACAACCCGAAACGGGCCATCAGCTCGGCCTTGGGTTTGTCTTCGGTACGGATGATCTCGATCACTTCATCAATATTGAGATAGGCAATCAGCAAGCCTTCCAGGATATGCAGGCGAGCGAGAACCTTGTCCAGACGGTGCTGGAGCCGGCGGATGACAGTGGTGCGTCGGAAGGTCAGCCACTCGGTAAGGATCTGGTGCAATCCCTTCACGCCAGGCCTGCCATCGTTACCGATCACGTTGATGTTCACCCGATAGGTTTTCTCCAGATCGGTGCTGGCAAACAGGTGCGCCATCAAACCATCCAGATCAACCCGGTTGGATCGGGGCACGATCACCAGGCGGGTCGGGTTTTCATGATCGGATTCGTCACGAAGGTCCGCCACCATCGGTAGCTTCTTGGTCTGCATCTGATGGGCAATCTGCTCCAGAACCCGGTTGCCAGAGACCTGGTGCGGCAGATCCGTAACCACGATCTCACCACTCTCGCGGATCCAGCGGGCCCGCATCCGCAGCGACCCGCGGCCGGTTTCGTACATCTGCCGGATGTCTTTCCGGGGGGTGATGATTTCTGCCTCAGTCGGAAAATCCGGGCCCTTGATGTGCTCGCAGAGTTCATCAACCGTCGACTCCGGCTGATCCAGCAAGCGTATGCAGGCTGCGGTGACTTCCCGAACGTTATGCGGCGGGATATCCGTGGCCATACCAACGGCGATACCGGTGGTGCCATTAAGCAGAACATGGGGCAACCGGGCCGGAAGCACTGACGGCTCATCCATGGTGCCATCAAAGTTGGGCACCCAGTCCACCGTTCCCTGCCCCAGCTCTCCCAGTAGAACTTCCGCAAACGGCGCCAGGCGAGATTCGGTATAGCGCATGGCAGCAAAGGACTTGGGATCGTCCGGAGAGCCCCAGTTACCCTGCCCGTCTACAAGAGGGTAGCGGTAGGAAAAAGGCTGAGCCATGAGCACCATGGCCTCATAACAGGCGCTGTCGCCATGGGGATGGAATTTACCCAGCACATCACCCACGGTACGAGCAGACTTCTTGTACTTCGAGGTAGATTTGAGCCCCAACTCGGACATGGCATAGACGATTCGCCGCTGAACCGGTTTCAGGCCATCGCCGACATTCGGAAGTGCCCGGTCGAGAATGACGTACATGGAATAATCGAGATAGGCCTTTTCCGTGTAATCCCGGAGCGAAACCCGCTCGAAGCCTTCATCCGTTGTCTGAAACTCTGGCATGGATGCCTCTTTGATTGCCTGTGTTGCCTGATTTGAATACCGTCGGTGATGCTACGCCCTGGCCCCGGAATAATCACCGGTTAGCAGGAGCGCACATTATATGGAGCAAGGCGCCGATACACCAACAACCTGCGGATTTATTGGCCAAAACTGCCGAGGTGTCGCACAGACGTCTGATTCCAATAGCGGAATTCCCGCATGGAGAGTCCGTAAGGTGAGCCGTATGCTCCGTCGAAGTGAATAGAAGACCGTTTTACTTCTCTGACAAGCGGAACACTATGAAACCCAACATCAAAGCCTGCGGGCAAGCCATGGTGACAGCCATGGTAAATGCGGTTCTGGCGGTGGCACTGATGCTCCTCGTGGAGTTTGCAATCAGCGGCAGCTTCCAGATTCCCGAGCCCTACCTTTGGGCGGGTTTGCTGATCTGGCTGGTCATCTTCGCGGGACAATTCTGGCGCCAAAGGCACCTGTGCAAATCTTGTGAAACAGACAGGTCATCGTCAGATCATCCACAGAGCGAATCCACGCTCTGAACCAGCCAGAATGCGGCATTTGTATTCACGGACAATCATGATGCATCGTAGAGGGGAATCCTGAAGTGAGGTTCCGGGCCTGCGCCCGGAACCCCCTCTGACAGGGTCAGCCAGTTTTACTGCCGGATACCTTCGACAGAAATGATGATCTCGACAGTCTCGGAGGCCTTGCCGAGATCCATCGGGATGCCAAAGTCTGTCAGGCGAAGCTCGGTTTCCGCTTCAAAACCCATACGGTAGCCACCCCAGGGATCGTCCCCGTGGCCCAGCATTTCGGCATCGAGGGTCACTTCTTTTGTCACACCTCGGAGGGTGAAGTCGCCGATGATATCGGCCTCGCCTTCTTCATCCAGCACCACGCGCTTGCTCTTGAACGTTGCTTGCGGAAATTCGTCCACATACAGGAAATCTTCGCTGCGCAGATGCTTGTCGCGCTCGGCGTGATTGGAATCCACACTCGCAGTATCGATCGTCACGTTGACAGTGCTGTTCTCCGGATTCTCGGCGTCGTAGACAAACTCGCCGTCGAAATCGTTAAAACGACCGTACAGCCAGCTGTAGCCAAGGTGGGAAATCTTGAAGGTAATGAACTGGTGAGTGCCCTTGGTATCAAACGCATAGGTGCCGCTGTGCTCGTTGGCCTGGACTGCACCGACAAGTGCCATCGACACGGCAGAGGCAAGCAGTACTTTTCTCATGGTTATCTCCCTTATTTCATTGGTGCCCGGCTTCCGGACGTTACAAGATGAATACACAGGCCGCAGTCGGATCACTTCCCTAACATACGCCGCAATGTTCGGTCGCGATCAAGCAAATGGTGTTTCAAAGCGCCCGCCGCATGAACTGCGGCGAGGCCAACAATTGCCCAGGTGGACCAATAGTGAACAGTCCCCGCGGTGTCTTCCATACCCTTGATCTGGCCAGTGACTGAAGGCACCTCAAACCAATCGAACACACTGATTGAAGAGCCATCCGCGGTGGATATCAGGTAGCCACTCACCATGGCGACGAAAATCAGCACATAGAGCAGAAAATGCGCCATGTGGGCACTGCGCACTTCCCAGCGTGTGTGGCCAGGCAACGGCTCCGGCGAAACATTCGCCGCTCGCCAGACCACCCGGAAAACCATCACCATCAACAGCAGAATACCGATACTTCGGTGGATGTCCGGGGCTCTGCGATACCAGTCATCGTAATAGGACAGTTCCACCATCCAATAGCCAAGCCCGAACAGGCCAAAGACAACCAGCGCTACAAGCCAGTGGATAATAATCGCCACGAGACCGTAGCTGGCTGACGTGTTCCTGATTTGCATGACGAGAAATCACCCTGTTCCCTGGTTCAAACAATGCAACCAAGTCTAGAAACTTGGCCCGATGAAGAAAATCAAAATCTTTTGCAGCGCTACATCAGAAATTCTGACCATCCGCCGGGGCTTTTGCCTTTGGTCGCATAGGGGTTTTACGGATTGTTCAAAATTATAGTAACGATAAGATTGGCCCATACTTGAATGCCCCGTCTGGGGCCTCATTGACCGAGAGGACAGGACATGGAACTCGAATTCGACGAAAGCGTGGTTGTACCCAGTAATAACTGATTCTCTGGCGGTCCGTCCGGACCGCCGGGCTCCCCTCTCTTCTTTCCTCTTGCAGACCCTCAAAGATACAAACCGTTTCCAGTTTCTACATGAAACAGTGGTAATAAACGCGTTTTTTTGGCAATCTTCCTTCCAATTATCAGTAACTTCCCGATTTTTCTGGCGAAACCTGTACTGATAAAAGACAGTTCAGGCGCCAAACTGGGGCGACTGATGCGTTCGTTAAATCAACCAGAATCATCTATGTCGAGACGCCTCCCTGAAAAGCTGACAGCTCCGGAAGTGGACCTGTTGTCTCCTATGCTGAACAGGGACGGTGACACATGGACCGCAGATTTTCGCGGACTGACGTTGAGAACAGCGCTCCAGCCGATCTACAGCATTTCACACAAGCGTATCGTCGGCTATGAGGCCCTGATCCGGGCCTTTGATACGGATAACTCCGCGGTACTGCCGCTGCACCTGTTCCAGCTACCGGCCTCCGAGGCGGAGAACCTTCTCCTTGACCGGCTTTGCCGCTATCTGCACATACGCAATTACAGCGGCATCCGCGATCAGCTGAACTGGCTGTTCCTCAACGTTTCGCCCCAGGTGGTAACCAGCGGCAGCCAGGCCGATTCGTTCTTCGGACAGCTTCTGGCCAAAACCGGCCTACCTCCACACCGGATTGTTATGGAAATAGTTGAGCAACCCACAGACGACGCCGAAAGGCTTCGGGAAACGGTTGCCTACTACAAGAAACTGGGCTGTCTGACGGCCATTGATGATTTCGGTGCCGGCCACTCCAATTTCGAGCGAATCTGGAACCTGTCACCCGACATCGTGAAACTGGATCGACAACTGCTTACCCGTGCGACAGATGATCACAAGGCACGCCAGATTCTGAACGGCATCGTGTCACTGCTGCACCAGTCCGGCTGCCTGGTTCTTCTGGAAGGCGTGGAAACCCGTGATCAGGCAATGATTGCGATCGATGCGGGCGTGGATTTCGTTCAGGGGTTCTATTTCCGCAGACCGAGCACAGACCTCGACCAACTGAGTCACTCACCCGCCGATTTCGATCATCTGTTGCAGGAATACAAAACCCGCAACCAGGTTACCCTGGATCCGACCCGGCAACTGGTGGACTTTTTCAGTGGCTTCTTCGACCACGCAATCACGAAGCTTCGCAGCGGGATGAGCATGCAGCAATCCTGTCTGGAATTGTTGAACCACCCAGCCGTTTCCCGCTGCTACCTGGTCGACGACAAGGGCGTTCAGATGGACGACACCCTGGTTTCCGATGCGGGCACACGCAGTATGGACCCGCGTTTCAAACCCCTGGAGAGCACCAGCAGCGCCGACTGGTTTCGCCAGCAGTTCCTTCGCCAGGCGCTGGCTCAACCGGAAAGCCTGCACGTAACCGCCCCCTACCTTTGCGTCACCGGAGCCTATATGTGCGTGACCCTGTCACTGGGGTACTACCAGGACGGCAAGCTTCAGGTGCTGTGCTGCGACATTCTCGCCAACCCGACCGAACAGCGCTCATAGACCGGGAGTGATGTCGTAGACCACGGCAATAACCACAACGGTAACGGCGCCAACAAACACGTTCATGGGTAAACCGACCCGCACGAAATCACCGAACCGGTAACCACCAGGCCCGAATACCATCATGTTGGTCTGGTACCCAAGCGGCGTGGCAAAACTGGCGGACGCGGCCATCATCACCGCAATCACAAACGGCTCGGCGGCCACCCCCATACTGTTCGTCATCGACAGAACGATGGGAATGACCAGGACCGCCGCCGCATTGTTGGTAATAACCTCGGTCAGGACCGACACCACGAGATAAACCAGCAGGATCGTTAACAGTACGTCGCCCTGACTGAATTCAAGGATGCCTGCAGCCACAAAGCCTGCCGCGCCGGTCTGTTCCAGAGCCGCGCCCATGGCAAAGGAGGCCGCAATGGTAAGGATCACCGGCACATCCACGGACTTCTGGGCCTGGCCCACCGAGCAGCAGCCAGTCAGAATCATTCCTGCGGCGCCCAGCAGGGCCGCGTTAAGCATGCTCAGGGTGCCACAGGCAGCGAGACCCACCAGCACCAACAGGATTCCCCAGGACAGCCACGCCCGGTCATGCCGGGGTGTCTCGGTTTCCAGGTCATTAATAAGCAGAAAGTCCTTGTTATAGCGCTGTCGGCTGACAAACGCGGGGCGGGCCTCGAGAAGCAGCACATCGCCAGGTTTGAGGCGGATATTCCCAAGGTTGCCGGAAACACGCTCCCCACCCCTGGCAACGGCCAGCACAACCGCACCGTAACGGTCCCGGAACCGGGCGTCGCGAATGGTCAGCCCCAACACATCGGACTGGGGCGACAATGCCGCTTCAACCAGACGCCGTTCCGCCCGATCCTTGCTCAAGCTCGGCTCGTCTTCATGGACTGACGGGACGATACCGTTTATCCGCAGGAGGTCGGAAATGGCCTGGGTATCACCGGCAAACACCAGACGATCGCCACCCCTGAGTCGCTCCTCCGAGGGCACCGCCGTAACCACGCTGCCATCGCGTTCGATCTCAACCAGATACAATCGCTCAAGCTCCCGGAGCCCGGCTTCACCAACAGTCTTGCCGACCAGCGGCCCGTCAAACGACACCGCGACCTCCAGGGTAAACTCCCTCATGGAGCCAAATTTCTGCTGATCCTTACGATCCGGAAGCACACGGGGCATAACAAGCAGCAAAGCGGCCACGCCGATCACCGCCACCGGCAGCCCGACCGCCGTGATCGAGAAAATGGAGAAGCCCTCTTCGCCGGTTAGCTGCTGGTACTGGCCGTTGACGACCAGATTCGTGCTGGTGCCGATCAGTGTCAGGGTACCCCCGAGAATGGCGGAGTAGCTCAGGGGAATCATCAATTTGGACGGTGAGATACCGATCTTGCGGGACCACGCATGCACCGCCGGGATCATGGTGGCGACAACCGGGGTGTTGTTGAGAAAACCACTGAGAAGGGATACCGGGAGGGCAATCCGTGCCTGGGCAGAACGAACGGTCTTGGGATTGCGAAGCAGGTGGTGCACCAGCAGATCGACACCGCCGGAATGATGAATGCCCGCAGCCACCACAAACATGGCAACCACGGTGATCAGACCACTGTTGCTGAACCCGGCGAGCGCCTGGTCCGCGGACACAATCCCGCTGGCACTGAGCACCACGAGCACACCCATCATCACCAGATGGGGCGCAAATCGCCCTGCACTCATCAGTATCAACGCGGTGCCTGCGAGGCCCAGCGCAAACCAGCCCTGCCAGTCCATCAACGGTTCTTCCCGATCAGAAAACTGGCAGGATAACGACTTTGCAGAAGACAGAGAAAGAATAAAGGATGCTTTTTATAGCATCTTATAGAATATTAAACTTCGATGTCCGCCATGTTGCCGTAGGTCTCGAGCCACGCCCTTCGATCGGATGCGCGCTTCTTGCCCAGCAACATGTCCATCCGGCTATCGGTATCATCCCCGTCTTCGATGGTCAGCATGACCAGGCGACGGGTGTCCGGGGCCATGGTGGTCTCACGCAGCTGAAGCGGGTTCATCTCACCCAGACCCTTGAAGCGGGTCACCGAAATCTTGCCCTTGCGCTTCTCCGCGGCAATACGGTCGATAATGCCCTGCTTTTCATGTTCATCCAGGGCGTACAAGGTTTCCTTGCCCAGATCTACCCGATACAGCGGCGGCATGGCAACGAACACATGGCCGGCGGCAACCACAGGGCGGAAGTGTTTGACGAACAACGCGCACAGCAGCGTGGCAATGTGAAGGCCATCCGAGTCCGCATCAGCAAGGATGCAGATCTTGTTGTACCGAAGGCCATCCAGCTGGTCAGAACCGGGATCTACACCAATCGCAACGGCAATATCGTGAACTTCCTGGGACGCCAGGATCTCGCCCGAATCAACCTCCCAGGTATTGAGGATTTTCCCCCGAAGCGGCATCACCGCCTGGAACTCCCGGTCCCGGGCCTGCTTGGCGGAACCGCCTGCAGAATCACCTTCTACCAGGAACAGCTCGGACCGGGCGGTATCCCCACCGGAACAGTCCGCCAGCTTACCCGGGAGTGCGGGGCCCGAGGTGACTTTCTTGCGGGCCACCTTTTTGCTGGCTCGCAGCCGACGCTGGGCATTGCTGATGAAGAGCTCAGCTAGTGCTTCTGCCACATCGGTGTGCTGGTTGAGCCAAAGGCTGAAGGCATCCTTGACCACGCCGGAGATGAAGGCCGCGGCCTCACGGGAAGACAGACGCTCTTTGGTCTGCCCTGAGAACTGGGGCTCCTGCATCTTGAAGGACAGGACATAGGCTGCCCGTTCCCAGATATCTTCCGGAGAGAGCTTCACGCCACGGGGTAGCAGGTTGCGGAACTCGCAGAACTCGCGCATGGCTTCAAGCAGGCCGGTACGCAGCCCGTTCACATGGGTGCCGCCCTGGGCCGTGGGAATCAGGTTTACGTAGCTTTCCATGATCGCTTCGCCGCCCTCGGGCAGCCACTGGATGGCCCAGTCCACCGCTTCCTTGTTTCCGGAAAAGCTGCCGGTAAACGGCTCAAGCGGCACAACCTCGATATCGGCCAGGGCCGTGCGCAGGTAGTCCCGCAACCCGTCCTCGTAAAACCATTCGTCTTTTTCGCCGGTTTTTTCCTGGAGGAAGGTAACCGTGAGGCCCGGACACAGAACCGCCTTTGCCCTCAGGTTATGGCGCAGCCGGCTAACAGAAAAATTGGGGCTGTCGAAATAGGTTACGTCGGGCTTGAACTTCAGACGGGTACCTGTGTTGCGCTTGCCCACGGTATCGATCACTTCAAGCTCGGACGCTTTGTCGCCATTGGCGAACGTCATCCGGTGCAATTGGCCATCGCGCTTGATGGTTACTTCCAGATGGGTGGACAGTGCGTTGACTACGGATACACCGACACCGTGGAGACCACCGGAAAAGTTGTAGTTGCCCTGAGAGAATTTGCCGCCGGCGTGCAGGCGGGTAAGGATCAGTTCAACGCCAGGCAGGCCTTCCTCTTTGTGCAAATCCACGGGCATGCCGCGGCCGTCATCTTCAACGCTCAGCGAGCCATCGCTGTACAACACCACGTCGATGCGTTTGGCGTGCCCTGCCAGCGCCTCATCCACACTGTTGTCGATAACTTCCTGCGCCAGGTGATTGGGCCGACTGGTGTCTGTATACATCCCCGGCCGCTTGCGCACCGGGTCCAGGCCGCTCAGTACTTCAATAGCATCGGCGTTATATTGTTGCTGGCTCATGGGCAGGAACTGACTCCGCGATTGATATGAAAAGCTGAGCCATAGCTTAGGGATTCGTGAGGAAAGATCAACGGTTGTTTTGTCTGTCCAGCGACCACTTTCACTTCCCGACGATTTTTATCAGAGGTCGATCGGAAAGCCCCGTTACTTCAAGTCTTTGCCATTTGTCTTTGGAAACCGCCAGCACTGCACAGGGTGTGGTAATAACCTGTGCAACCATCGCATCGGGCTCAGGCGTGATAACCGCCATGTCCAGAAGAAGCGTATCACCAGTTGCATTGGCGTCCCGCAGCCCAACACTGAAACCGGCCGTTGGCTGTTGGCCGAGAGTCACAAACACCAACTGTTCCCGATCGAAGCTGACGCTTCTGATCGCCGCTGTGGTCAGGTTCTGTCCGGACACGCCCAGGAATCTGTCGAGTTCATCGGACGATTTCACATAAGCCACACCCGGCCCGCTCAAACCACAATAAGGCGACTGGGTAATTTGGCGAGCCAATGGTGCCGGGGAGGCATTCCTTGCGGGAGATGTGCAAGCCGTCAGAATCAGAACCAGAAAAGCCGTTATCAACCCCGAATTCGATAAGCTCATCGCGTCGTTTTCCTCGTGTATTCGAGAGACTCTCTGCGCTCACCGGCTTCCAGCAGGCGATAACCGGAAAAGTCTGGTCGAGGCAGGATATCTGGAGTTGACGCTGAGATCGTCGGTCGCGAAAAGCTGGTGGTCATGATTACTTCCTCCAGCGACTGCCCTTCTTCAATGGTGATGATCTCTCGAAGCCCGGCTATCGGGTATTCCGCACAGGCCTCGCCTGGCTGGCAAATGATCCCGTCTCCATCGATATCGGTGCCCGCAACGAGGTAATAGGAGCCTGGTGAAACCTCGCTCAACCGTTTCGGTGCCACGCCATCATCCGACTCGAACCGGAACGTGTAATGCCCATTTTCCGGCTCAACCGCCAGTTGTGCCTCCGCCTCATAAAATCCGTCTACCGGGGTAGTGTTCACGAGGAGCACGAAATGGACCCCGGCAGTCCTCGCAAATTCATCTGAAAGTACTTGGGCTACTACGGGAATATCCAGAGACCGAAGCTCACTGCCAGCCTGGTAGTCAACACGTATCACATCGCGATAAGCCACGTTTTCTTCAATTGCCGAGTCAACCAGCGCAACATTCAGAGCGATTGTACTGTCGATGTCGCTGCGGATTACCGTAAACCAGGGAGGCGTATCCGAAATGCTGACGTTGCTGATGGCTCCGTTACCGATCTGATTCAGACGGACAATCTGTTCGCTCCCCGTTTCAGACCCCAGAATAACCTGGGATGGGGAGGGTGAAAGAATAGTGATATCACCACTCAGATTCGCCTGCAGCGCCCCGGAGGCATCAAGAATGCCAAAGCCAAGCTGGTCCGACCGGCTACCAGAGAAGTCGGTTAGCCCGCCGGACTCAAGCAGCGCTCTTAACCCCTCATAGTTCAACGAGCTATCCTGCGTCTTCAGCAAAGCAAGAACTCCCGAGACATGAGGTGCCGCCATGGAGGTGCCCTGGAGCCCGGTATAGCTGGCCTCAAAACCATTGGCACCTGCAACCGCACTGGTACTCCAGACTACATCTGCCCGCCCGTCGTTGTTGCCATCACGGCTGGCATCGCCGCCCGGTCCGGCAAGATCGATCCAGCTGCCAAAATTCGAATACGATGCCAATTGCCCTCCCGCATCCACCGAGCTGACCGCAAGGACATTGGGCGACGCGGCCGGGTATGAGGGTGACGAAGTGGCCGAGTTGCCCGCGGCACCGACAAAAAGCATATCTCGTTCATTGACGCCGAATTCGATGGCTGCCTCCAATTGGGGAATTTCAGGCAAACCACCGAGGCTAAGGTTTACCACCTGAGCTCTCGCGGCAACACCGTCAGTCTCCCCGGTGACCCACCGAATAGCATCAATCAGATCGTCCGAAGACCCGGTTCCGCCCTCGCCAAGCACCCTGACCGGCAGAATACGTCCTCCGAAAGCGACACCGCCGATGCCCTGGCCATTGAGCACAGCACCAATGGTGCCAGCCACGTGGGTGCCATGAAAGACACTGGCAGCAACGCTACTTCCCGGATCCTGGGGAAAATCATCACCGTCCACGAAATCACGGCCCGGGAGCACATTGTCTTCCAGGTCCGGATGCCAGCTTCGGCTCGCCGGATCAGGGCTAAAGAGCCCGCTATCCAGGACCGCCACCGAAACCCCGGCGCCTCCGTCCGGTGCCAATTGCCAGGCTTCAGGACCGTTTATGAGATCGTAGTGCCATTGAAGACCATACAATTCCTCGCCAACTGGTGTGTTGGCGCTTGAAAACAGGTAATTGGGCGATACAGATGCGACATCGGTTCGCTTGCGTAACCCTCTGATCCAATCGAGGGTTTCGGTTTTCGTAGCCTCGGTACTGGCAGCCGCAGCTTTCAAAGGCATTTTGATCAGCCAGTCCTCGTTACCCAGATGCCGCCCTGGAGTGGCCGACTGACCGGATAGCCCCGGAGAGCCTGCACTGTTCATTCTGACAATAGCTTCTCCAGGCATGAACTCATGGGCCGGCCAATCGAGGCTGAACGAGCCAAGCTGTCCAGTTGACGCTTTCACCAGAACATAACGTGCTGGAAGACTGCCGGTGGCCTCGACCTCCAGCAGATAATCGTCTTCGGAAAAGCCATCGCCAAGCGTGACTTCGGCGGGATCTGACTCTCGGTCCGTTGTCGCCGAGGGCGGCATCCCGGATCCATCAAACAATGTGAGCGTGAGTTGGGGATTGCCCGCGCGGCTACCAAGACTGACCAATCGGACGACTTCACCGGGCGCAAGAGGCACTAAAAACTGATCAGAAGCGTCTGCACTGTAACTAAAGATTTGCCCGCTAATGGCCTCGTAACTGCCCGAATCACCACTGACATAGCCAGCAAGAACAAAGTTCAGTGGCAGAGACTGTGGACTGGTTGCCGGTTGCGCGCCAGACAAACCCAGCTCATCCATGGTGTCCTGATCTATTCGGCTACCGGCCTCAATATTTATTTGGCCCGCGAGCGGCCTGCCCGGTGCTACCGGCAAGGGTTCAGAACTGGCTTCACCGCCCCCACCTCCGCAGCCGGTCAAAAAGGCTATGCCGGCGGCCAACAGAAGGTGTCTGCAGCGATTTTGAATAATCATATGAATAGGAACCACCCAAAATTCACGATAAGTGAGAATAGCTTATAGTCACTTGCCGGCTGTGTCAGTGTCTGTTGAAACTACGTTTCCTCTTGTATTCCAGATGCAAAAAAGCCGCCTGAGTTTCCTCAGGCGGCCCTCTTTATCTCACTTCAACATTACAACGCGTAGAACAGCATCGGCACAAAGGCCACGAACAACAGTGTGGGGCCCATCACGGCCAGGGGCAGCAGCAGTCGCTCACAGCGATGCCAGAAGGAACCTGTGCGCTCTGCCGCCAGCACTTCGGTCTCGCCCACCACCTGGCGGGTGAGCAGGTGGTTCAGCGCCACTGGCGGGCTCAGGTAACCGAGCTCAAATGCCACCAGACACACAATCCAGAAGTGCAGCGGATCAATACCCAGCTGGATCGCCGGCTGGGCAATGGTCGCCGACACCAGGATTACCGCGCCGAACGGGTCCATGACCATGCCTATTACTGTGAGCATCACGACGATCACCAGCATGGCGATCCACGGGCTGGTCAGGTCCTCCGGGAAGAGCGCGTGAACGATATCGGAGCGCTCCAGGATTCCCCCCAGGCAGATGGAAAACCCGATCAACGCCAGCAGCGCGCCAATGTGCACTGCCGAATCGCTGGCAGCGGCCGAGCTGCGTGCCCAGAACACCTGGGAACGGGTCTGGCCCTGCTCACCACGACTCCGGCCGGAATCCAGCAACACCAGCGCGAGCATTACCAGCGGCAGTATCATAGGAGCGCTGTACTCGTTGAACTTCAAGCCGAGAACAACCCAGATCGACAGGATAACCAGAGCTGCCACCGCCACATAAGGCAGCAGGGCCCGGCTTTCCGAGAGAGCCGCGCGGAAGGCGCCCGGCGCCGGACGGGGCTTCCAGTTTCCTTGGGTCTTGCACACAATCAGAGAAAACAGCGTTGCCGACATGAGGAAGACCCAGAAGCCCCAGCTGTACATCTCAGTGGTTGTCACTTCCTTATTGAGAGCCGCCACAACAACGATCAGCAGGCACGGGTTGAGCACCACGCCGAGGCTTCCGGACATGGCAGTCGTTGCCAGGGAAAGCTGCCGCCCTGCCCCGGCTCGGCGCAGCTCGTCATACACAACACCACCCACGGCCAGGATGAAAATGCCCGATGCGCCGGTGAACGCTGTCGGAAACGCCGTTGCGAAGATAATCACCGAAGCCAGCATCGGCGCTGGCAGATTAAAAGGTTTGATGAGATTGAGCAGGAGCTCGGGAATTCTGGTCTGCTTCAGCATCATGCCCACCAGCACGTAAAGGCCGATATTGATGAACATGGATGACAGGTTGGACATCATTCCAAAGTAGATCGCCAGGCCCGAGGCATACCCGTCTACCAGGAAGAAATAACTTATGGCGATCAGGCCCATGGCACAGTACAGAGGAATCACCAGACCGGACGAAGCGGAAAGACCGCCGGGGCGGATACGTTCCGGAACGTTCAGGAAACGCACTGCATTGATCACCATAAAGAGGCCGAAGACCCCGCCCCAGGCATATTGAAGGCTCATCGTACCCTCCGAACCCGGCGACGTGGCCAGCTTGCCCAGGTAAGCATTCAGCGACAGCACCATCAGACCATTAACCACAAACTGCACACCCTGGCTCAGCCGCCATTCAGCTCGATTGCGGGGCAGGCGCAACGCTATGTGGTCCGTGTCCAGCGCAGCGATTGCCGCAGCCATCGCGAACATCGCAATGAACAGGTACTTGGTCAGCTCAATGTTCTCCAGCAGGAAGTTCGCAAGTCCCTGCTCTAGCGTCTTGAACGCCCCTAGGGCTGGCGTAGCGTGGGCCAGGTTCTGTTCATAGACGTCGTATTGCTGCTGGCAGAGTTCCAGATTGCTCTGTAGCGATTTGCGGATGGCATCGGGATTGGGCGGTGAGCTGAACAGATCATCGGGGTCAGGCTTGTAATTGGCCACCCGGCGAGCCACTTCGGCATCAACATCCATTTCCAGCTGACAGGACGGCTCTGTCGCATCGGGATTCAGCAGATAATAGTTCGGCCAGGTCTGTTCTCCGACCCAGAGCAACCGGGAATGGAGCGAGTTGCCCATCCCCAGCAGCAGGGTAAACAGCAGGAGAAGCAGCAGAACCGCCCCGTACATGCGATGTACGGGGTATAGGGTCCGTGCTGCCGGAGCGGTAATTGCTCGCCAGTTCATGATGGTTCCGCCCCGTTATTCGCGGTTGTCCGCGGTGCACTCGGCTGCAGCAGGGTTACTTGCACAGCGGATCTTGCTGAGCAGCCCCATCATTTTCGGGTGATACACATCCGGCGCCCCGTTCAGGCCATCGCGCATCTCGATCCGGTTCTCCCGGAACATCTCCTGATAGCCGCGGATGTCTTTTTCAGGAATGCGCACCCATTTTTCTTCGGGAATGGCTGCTTCCTGGCCTTCAATCAGCCCCATGGCCTGAGGAAACATATTCCAGGCAACTTCACGGGCTTTCTGGGCTGTGTCGTCGTCCAGCACGTCATCACGGGCAACCATCTGAAGCGTCAGCTGTGCCAGCGGATAGTCCACAACCCCGCCGCTCTCGCCGATGCCCTTATAGAGTTCCAGAGCTTCGTAAGCAAAAGCCGGCGCATAGGCGGTATCCACCGAACCGTTGTTAAACTTGCCGGCGAAGTTGGTGATGTCGGAGGGCACGACCGTGGCCTTGACGTAATTCACCATGTGAATCGCGTCTTTCTGATAGTCGAGGGTCGCCATTCGCTTGCCCGCCAGCTCGCCGGCGGTATCAATACTGCGATCATTTACAAACAGGTAACCGGCACCCACTGGTATGATCCCGAGCACTTCGTACCCGTTATCCTTCATCAATGGCGCGGCTTTCGGTTGTGCCAGCGTGGCCAACAAGGTTTTCAGGTTGTCGTAGGTGGGCAGCGCTCCCACAGCGCTGATGCTGCCCGTGAACTTGTTGAATGGACGAATCCGAATGTCCGTGGCGGCAACGGCATCGCATTGTCCGGCGTTAAAATCACCGATCGCCACGCCCTCATCGGTGTAGGGTTTAAGCTCGAAATCCACGCCGTGGCCCTTCATCTCAAGCGCATAGTCTTTGACGAAGTTGTAGAAGTCGCCATTGGCGCCGATCACATCGAACACGCACATGGAAACAGACTGTGCCGATGCCAGCGGAGCGGCGGCCACAAGGGCCATGGCAGCGAGGGATTTGCGGATCATATCGACCTCCGGGTCATTCTTGTGTTTGTCAGTTTTCAGAGGATGTCGGCAACCTGCCTCACAGCAGGTCGTCCAGATTCATGGTTTCGACGTTGTCGGTTTGCCGCTCGGGGCTCATCCTGCCGAAGAAGGATTGCGGCGTCCGATAGCCGAAATTGGCGGTCCAGTGTTTGTCAGAGGAAAAGCGCACCACACCCGCCGCGACTTCATCCACCAGACGGTACTCGTCCCAGACCTCCATAGTTGCATCGGCCTCGGCGAAACTGGCGATGGCTTGCTCAAGCTTTTCCGGGCGACCAAAGGTTTCGGCGGCGACCGCTTGAAGCGCGTGCGGAACCCGCATGCCTTTTTCAACCCCCAGTTCCCGGCTGTGCTCAAGCACCTGCCAGGGGTCCGGCGCCAGAGCCGGACGGGTGTCGGGCAGGAGCAGCCAGACCAGGGCCCGGATGGCGTTTGGCATACCGCCCCACTTTTCATTGTCCAGACAGGTAGCGGCACGCTCGGCCTGGGGAGCGATGTTCCTGGGGACTCCGGCCATGGCGCCGGAATTGGCATCGTTTACGATTGCCTGCATACCGGTCAGCAAGCCCAGCAGGAAGGTGATTTCGTCCTGTTCGGTGAACAGAAAGGGGCACTCGAGGGGCTCAGCAGTGGGATCAAACTCGTAGGCGGCCATTGCTCGTTTGAAGGAAGCATACCGGCGTTTCGCGGTCAGCGCATTCAATCGCTTTGCCACTTCCCTGGCGTCCTTTGCCGCTTCCACATCTCCCTCATAATCCGCTCTGAGATAGGCGAGCTCAGCTTCCCAGGCCTTGTACTCGGCACAGTTGCCTGCCAGAAGCATCAACAGGGAGCCGGTGGTGTCAGGTGCATCGGTGACCCGCGAGAAGGAATAGAGCAGCGGATCCACGCCCTCGCCCAGCGCACACGCCATCTGGGTGTCGGACATCTGCAACACGTAGGGCGTGGCTTCGCCCTCCGAATAATTGGAGAGCACAACGCCGGTGGTGGTGTAGATGGGGTTGGCCGAGCAACCTGTGAGTATGGCAACGGCTGCCAGCGAGAGAGCTTTGAGGCGAGCCGCAAAGACATGCGGTCCGAGCTTTGCCAGAGAGGAGATCATATTTCACCCTGCATCACGTTGTTTTTGTTTGCCCGATCTGAAGTCGGTTTTTGTCAACGGGTGCAAGAATGCGGTGAAAACTGTCCTACAAAAATGGCTCGAATGCCGATTTTGTTATGCCGATCGGGCCAATGGCCCAGAAGGAAAGGAATTTGCCAGAATATTATTGATATAAAACAATGACTTTTGAAAACGGCAATCCGCTTACAGAGCCATCATTGCCATTACCTGATCGGTCAGGCCATCCAGTGTCAGCCCTCCCCGCTCCGGTTTGTACCAGGTTACTGTCCAGCTGAGAGCGCCAGTCAACATCCGTCGAACAACGAAGGGATCCGCCTCCAGCGCGCCCTCGCGCTTCAATGATTCCAGCACATCCAGCCACAGTTTCTCGTAGATGTCCCGAAGCTCCAGCACTTCGCCCTGGGACGGGGCCGACAGGCTCCGCCATTCAAATACCAGGACCGCCATCGCTTCGCCGGTCTGGCCATTGATAGATTCAAGTTCCGCGCGGATCAGTCCACGAAGCTTCTGCCTGCTGGTATCGGCGGCCTCCAGAGCCGCCTGCATCAGCGCGGTGTTCAGCCGGATGGTTTCTACCATCACTGCCTTGAGAATCTCTTCCTTGGTTCGAAAGTGGTGGAACAGGCTGCCTGACTGAATACCCACGGCAGCGGCAAGATCACGAACTGTAGTGCGCTCGTAGCCTTTTTCCCGGAAAAGCCGTGCCGCTTCAGTGAGCAGACGGCCGCGAGCGCCTTTGGGGTCTGACACAAGGTTTTCTGCGATCAGGGACTGGAGGATCTGGTTCTGGCTCACTACGGCTACCCGGTTGGCATAAGAGGCCTTTAATTCTACCTGAAACATGCCTGTTTACAAACCAAGCGCTTGCTTGGTATTGTCATCTCCATCGTGTGGCAAAACCGCCACCGCTCCCGTTTTCAATCAGCAATCATTTACAGGGCACAGGAAGATGGCTGAATCCCCCAACACTGTTCGCATCGGATGCTCCGCCGCCTTCTGGGGCGACACGGAAACGGCTGCCGCGCAGCTGGTCCACAAGGGCAATATCGACTATCTGGTGGCCGATTATCTGGCCGAAATCACCATGTCGATCATGGCGGGCCAGAAAATGAAGGACCCGTCCCAGGGGTATGCGCGGGATTTCGTACAGACGGTCATGGGCCCCTTGCTCGGTGACATCAAGGAAAAGGGCATTCGGGTGCTGGCCAACGCCGGCGGCGTCAACCCGGTGGCCTGTCGTGACGCCCTTCAGGCTCTCTGTGAAAAAGCCGGCGTGGACATGAAGATCGCCCTGGTTCTGGGCGACGACCTTCTGATGAAAAAGAAAAATCTCGCAGATATGGGCGTCAAGGAGATGGGTTCCGGCCAACCGATGCCCGCAATGATGGTCAGCCTGAATGCCTATCTGGGAGCGCCAGGTCTGGTTGCGGCTCTGGAACAGGGCGCGGACATCGTTATTACCGGCCGGGTGGCAGACAGTGCTCTGGTATTGGCACCGCTGGTGCACGAGTTCGGCTGGAGCTGGCAAGACTACGACAAACTGGCGCAGGGCAGCCTGGCCGGGCATCTGCTCGAGTGCGGTGCCCAGGCCACCGGCGGCAACTTTACCGACTGGGAAGCGGTAGCTGGCGGCTACGCCAACATGGGATTCCCGATAGCCGAAGTGAGTGCCAACGGCGACTTTTTTATCACCAAGCCCGAAGACACCGGCGGGCTGGTTAGTCGTGGCACAGTTGCGGAACAGCTGGTCTACGAAATCGGTGACCCAAGGGCCTACCTGCTGCCTGACGTTACCTGCGATTTCACAGGTGTAGAGCTGGAGGAAACCGGTAAAGACCGTGTACAGGTGCGGGGCGCACGGGGGCTACCACCCACCGACAGTTACAAGGTATCGGGCACCTGGCCGGATGGTTTCAAGTGCACGGTTACCTTCCTGCTGGCAGGCATGAATGCCAGGGCCAAGGCCCAGACTGTCGCACAGGCCATTCTGGCCAAGACCTCACGCATGTTCAGCGAACGTGGCCTGCCTGATTACAGCGAAACCAGTATTGAGCTTCTGGGTACGGAAACGACCTACGGTGCTCATGGCCGTGGCGAGGATTGCCGCGAAGTAGTGGTCAAGATCAGCACCGCCCATGCCAAGAAAGAGGCCCTTGTACTGTTTTCCCGCGAGATTGCCCAGGCAGCCACGGGTATGGCACCGGGCATCACCGGGATTGTGGGTGGCCGACCGACCGTGTGGCCGAAGATCCGGTTGTATTCATGCCTGGTGCCGAAAACGGAAGTCGATGTGTCCGTGGATCTGGGCGGCGAGCGGCAAACCGTTGGAGTCGAAACCAGCGGCGGTTTCGATAACAGCGACCTCCAGCCCCAGTCGTTCACACACGAGACAGACGAAACAGATACCACTGTGCCGCTGGTGAAGCTTGCCTGGGCCCGCAGCGGCGACAAGGGCGACCACACCAACATTGGCATAATCGCCCGCAAACCGGAATTTTTGCCGTTCATTGAAACCGCGCTAACGGAAGCGGCGGTTGCGGACTGGATGGCCCATACCCTGAATCCGGAAACCGGCCGGGTGACCCGCTGGGCCATGCCCGGGCTGAAGGCCATCAATTTCCTGCTGGAGCACAGCCTTGGCGGCGGTGGCGTGGCCAGCCTGCGGATTGATCCACAAGGGAAGGCGTTTGCGCAGCAGCTATTGGAGTTTCCGGTGCCTGTTCCTTCTGGTCTGGTTAAAGATTGATTTATTGGTGCATGCACTCTGGTTGATAGCGCGTTCCGGGACACGCCGTGAATACATCCATGTAGGCTTGATCGCAGCATCCTTGCTGCTCACAGTCCCGAAACGCGCTACCAACCAGAGCGCCAGAACTTTGAAAGGGTCTTCGTTACTATGAGCTATCAGTCTGTGTTTCATCCCGACTTGTTTAAGGGCCAGGTGTATATTGTTACCGGCGGCGGTTCTGGTATTGGCCGGTGTACGGCCCATGAACTCGCTGCCCTGGGCGCACGGGTTGCCCTGGTCGGCCGCAAGGCCGAGAAAGTGGAATCTGTGAAAGCAGAGATCACCGAGGACGGCGGCATTGCGTCCGCCCATGTCTGTGATATCCGTGAAGAGGACTCGGTCAAGGCCACGGTGAAGGCGATCATTGCCGAACACGGAGGCCTGAATGGTTTGGTGAACAATGCCGGCGGGCAGTTCCAGGCGCCGCTGACCGGGATCAACCAGAAGGGCTGGGAGACGGTGGTTCGAACCAATCTGACCGGCGGCTTCCTGATGGCACGGGAATCCTACACCCAGGCGCTGTCAAAAACCGGGGGCGCTATTGTAAATATCGTGGCCGATATGTGGGGTGGTATGCCCGGCATGGGACACTCCGGCGCCGCCAGGGCCGGCATGGTGAACTTTACCCAGACAGCCGCCGTTGAGTGGGGCGCGTCCGGGGTTCGTGTAAACGCAGTCGCTCCGGGCTGGATTGCCTCCAGTGGCATGGATAACTACCCCGAACACATGAAGCAGTGGATTCGCAGCCTTGGTGATAACGTCCCGATCAAACGCATGGGCACCGAATCCGAAGTCAGCTCGGCCATCTGTTTTTTACTCAGCCCTGGCGCAGCGTTTATCAGCGGGGATTGTCTGCGGATCGACGGCGGTGCGTCACAGGGAGGTCGGGTCTGGCCGCTACCGAAAGCCAAGAACAACGAACCCTACAACGGCTTTCACCGGGCCATCACCCCGAAAGTTCTGAGCGACGACTGAGGAGCCGACCATGCAGGTACTTGAATCCACGGTAAGCTCCACGTCCGAGGACTTCCGCACCAACGCCGAAGCCATGGACGCCCACATCACCACGTTCCGGGACGTTGAGCAAAAGGTTCTGGATTTGGCGGAAGCCGCCCGGGAGAAGTTCATCAAACGGGGCAAGCTGCTCCCGAGGGACCGTATTAACCGGTTGCTGGACCGCGGCACGCCCTTTCTGGAACTCTGCTCCCTGGCAGGCTACAAGATGCACGACGACAAGGACGGCAGCCTCGCCGGCGGCGGGATCATCGCCGGTATCGGTTATGTGAGCGGCATCCGCTGTCTGGTGGTGGCCAGCAACAGCGCCATCAAAGGCGGCACCATTACCCCTGCCGGCCTGGACAAGACGCTGCGCCTGCAGCAGATCGCCATGGAAAACAAGCTGCCGGTGGTATCCCTTTCCGAGAGCGGCGGCGCCAACCTGAACTACGCCACTGATATTTTCGTGCTAGGTGCCCGGGGCTTTGCCAATCAGGCGCGGATGTCCGCGGCCGGCATTCCCCAGGTCACCGTGGTCCACGGCAACGCCACGGCTGGCGGCGCCTACCAGCCGGGCCTGTCCGACTACGTGATCGTGGTGCGCGAACAAGCCAAGATGTTCCTGGCCGGCCCACCACTGCTGAAGGCAGCAACCGGCGAAGTTGCCACCGATGAGGAACTTGGCGGCGCGGAGATGCATGCGACCGTGGCAGGAACGGCAGAGTACCTGGCCGAAGACGACGCCGATGGCATCCGCCAGGCCAGAAACATCCTCGAAGCCCTGCCCTGGAACGAGCAGCTGCCACCCCGGCGCGAACTTCAATGGGAGGAACCGCTCTACCCGGCCGAGGAGCTGTTGGGTGTCATCCCGGCGGATTCCAAAAAGCCCTACGATGTGCGCGAAATCCTCGCCCGCATTGCCGACGGTTCAAAGTTCATGGACTTCAAGAACGAGTTCGACGACCAGACCGTCTGCGGCACCATCCGAATTGAAGGTCATTCAGTCGGCATCATCGGCAACAACGGCCCGATCACCCCGGCTGGATCCGCCAAGGCCGCCCAGTTCATCCAGCTCTGCGACCAGGCCGGAACGCCCCTTTTGTTCCTGCATAACACCACCGGTTTCATGGTGGGTACTCACTCAGAGCAGAACGGCATCATCAAACACGGCTCGAAAATGATCCAGGCTGTGGCCAACTGTCGGGTGCCAAAGGTCGCAATTGTCATCGGCGGTTCCTATGGTGCAGGTAACTACGCCATGTGCGGACGTGGCCTGGACCCGAGGTTCATCTTCGCCTGGCCCAACAGCCGAACCGCGGTTATGGGGCCGGCACAGGCAGGCAAGGTGATGCGTATCGTAGCTGAAGACAAGCAGCGCCGCGGCGGCATGGAGCCGGATCCGAAGACACTGGATTTTCTGGAGCAGGCCACGGCGAAGAAACTGGAGGAAGGCTCAACGGCGCTGTTCGGAACGGCCAGATTGTGGGATGACGGGCTAATCGACCCGCGGGATACGCGGCGCGTTCTGTCCCTGGTTCTGGACGTTTGCCGGGAAGCCGAGGCTCGGCAGTTGCGGCCCAATACCTTTGGTGTGGCCCGCCTGTAGGCCTTCGAGCTTTGGGGCTGGAACCGGGGCGGAGGGCTTCCCAAAAAACGCCCGTAAATACGTCCCTGTAGGGCTCGGTCGCGCCATCCCTGGCGCTCCACGTTTTTGGGAAGCCCTCCGCCCCGGTTCGGGTCAACCACGAGTTATCGTTTTGGAAGAACAAAACTGCCAGCAGGCAGCATCAAATTTACAGACATAGGCAGGTGTGTGGGGCCGCTTCCAGAAAATGTCGGCGGCCAAGGATGGCCGACGCCAAGCGCACATGGATGTGCTCGTAGCGGTTTTCTGGAAGCGGCCCCACCCACCTGCCACCCAAGCTAAAGAACGTGCACCTAACAAAATAAGGCACGAACTCTCTAAAAGCAGGAGAACAAGAACGTGAAATTCACAGCCGAACACGAAGCCCTTCGAAAAACCATCCGCGATTTCGTCGAGAAGGAAATCAATCCCCACTGCGACGAATGGGAAGCCGCCGGGGAATTCCCGATTCATGAACTGTTCAAAAAGCTCGGAAACCTCGGAATCCTCGGGATCCAGAAGCCCGAAGAATACGGTGGTATGGGGCTGGATTACAGCTACAACCTCGTGGCTGCGGAAGAGCTTGGCATGGCCCATTGTGGTGGTGTGCCGCTGGCCATCGGGGTTCAGACCGATATGTGTACCCCGGCCATTTCCCGGTTTGGTTCCGATGAACTGAAACGCAGTTTCCTCGCGCCGGCCATTGCCGGCGACATGGTGGGATGTATTGGCGTCAGTGAAGTTGGCGCAGGTTCTGATGTAGCGGGAATGAAAACCACTGCCAAGAAAGACGGCGACGACTACATCATCAACGGCTCCAAGATGTGGATTACCAACAGCCCCAAATCGGATTTTATCTGCCTGCTGGCCAACACCTCGGACGACAAGCCCCACAAGAACAAGTCCCTGATTATCGTGCCCACGAAAACGCCGGGCATCTCCTTCAGCCCGCATCTGAACAAGCTCGGCATGCGCTCTTCCGAAACCGCGCAGATTTTCTTTGACGACGTCCGTGTGCCCCAGCGCTACCGGATCGGCGCCGAGGGCACCGGCTTTATGATGCAGATGCTGCAGTTCCAGGAGGAGCGGATCTGGGGCGCGGCGAACGTTATCAAGGCGCTGGAGAACTGCATCACCAAGACCATCGAGTACTGTCGCGAGCGGAAGACCTTCGGCCAGCCACTGATCGACAACCAGGTAATCCACTTCCGCCTGGCCGAACTGCAAACCGAAGTCGAGGCCCTGCGCGCCCTCACCTACCAGGCCTGCGAGCTGCACGTCGAAGGCAAGGATGTGACTCGCCTTGCCTCCATGGCCAAGCTCAAGGCCGGGCGTCTTGGACGTGAGGTTACAGACAGCTGCCTGCAGTACTGGGGCGGTAACGGTTACATGTGGGACAACCCGATCTCCCGGGCGCATCGGGATGTTCGGCTGGTCTCCATCGGCGGTGGTGCCGACGAAATCATGCTGGGAATTATCTGCAAGATGATGGGCACCCTTCCGGGCAAGAAGCGCGACTAACAAACGGACGGTGGAGTCACTTATGGACCAAGTACCACATTGCGAAACACTGATTCTGGAAAAACAGGGCCCCACCCTGTTTATCACCATCAACCGACCAGACGTGCGCAACGCCATGAGCCTCGAGATGGTGGCGGAACTGTCCGCGGTGTTCACCCAGATTGAAAACGACCTGCACATTCGCGCCGTCGTCATCCGGGGCGTCGGTGGGCACTTCTGCGCCGGTGGTGATATCAAAGACATGGCCGGAGCCCGCGGCCAGAAAGCGGCCGAGGGTGAGGCGGACCCGTTCTATCGTCTGAACCGCGCTTTCGGTCAGATGATTCAACAGGTCAACGAATCCTCGAAAGTGGTCATCGCGATCACCGAAGGCGCCGTCATGGGCGGTGGATTCGGTTTGGCCTGCGTTTCCGACGTCGCCATCGCCGGGCCGAGCGCCAAGTTCGGCATGCCGGAAACCTCCCTCGGCGTGATTCCAGCCCAGATTGCGCCGTTTGTGGTTGAACGAATCGGCCTCACTCAGGCCCGGCGGCTGGCCCTGCTCGGTTTGAGAATCGATGCGAACGAAGCATGCAGTCTTGGCATCGTTCACCAGGCGGCTTCTTCAGAGGATGAACTGGAAGAGATGCTGACAAGCGCTCTGGATCGTGTCCGCCACTGCGCACCGGTTGCCACGGCAGAAACCAAAGCGTTGCTACACAGGGTTGGCCATGAACCCATGAGCGGTTTGCTGGACAGCGCGGCTGAAAAATTTGCGGAAGCCATCCGGGGAAGCGAAGGAACGGAGGGCACCATGGCCTTCATGCAAAAACGTCCACCAGCCTGGGCAAGCGAATCGGACTGATGCGGAGCGAGGGTGAGTGCCGTCTGGCTTCCAGAAAATGTCGGCGGCCATGGATGGCCGACGCCAAGCGCACATGGATGTGCTCGTAGCGGTTTTCTGGAAGCCAGACGGCACTCAGCCTCGCGGCTTACTCCAAAGGAGAGAACAAGAACATGTTAAAGAAACTACTAGTAGCCAACCGCGGCGAAATCGCAGTCCGCGTCATCCGCACCGCGAAAGCCCTTGGTTACCGCACCGTAGCTGTCTACTCCGAGGCCGACGCCAGGGCCATGCACGTGGAACTGGCCGACGAGGCCGTCTGCATTGGCCCGGCACAGGTATCCGCCTCCTACCTGAACAGCGATGCAATTCTTGAAGCCGCCCGCAAAACCGGCGCCGACTGCATCCACCCGGGTTACGGCTTCCTCTCCGAGAATGCCGCCTTCGCCAACGCCTGCAAAGACGCCGGCCTGGTGTTTGTTGGCCCTCCCGCCTCGGCCATCGAACTCATGGGCAGCAAGCGCCGATCCAAAATCGCCATGCAGGAGGCCGGCGTGCCAGTGGTGCCTGGCTATGAAGGCGACAACGCCAACGACGACGAACTGATCACCGCCGCCAAAGACATCGGCTACCCCCTCATGATCAAAGCCTCTGCCGGCGGTGGTGGCCGCGGCATGCGCCTGGTTGAGAGTGAATCCGAACTGGCCGACAACATCAAACGGGCCCGTTCCGAATCAAAACAGGCCTTCGGCGACGACGAACTGATCCTGGAAAAAGCCGTGATTGAGCCCCGCCACGTGGAAATCCAGGTGTTTGCGGATCGCCACGGCAATGCGGTCTACCTCGGCGAACGGGACTGCTCAGTACAGCGCCGACACCAGAAAGTAGTGGAAGAAGCACCCTCCCCCTTTGTCACGCCGGAACTACGACAGGCCATGGGTGAGGCTGCAGTCAAAGCGGCTCTGGCCTGCAACTACGAAGGCGCCGGCACCGTCGAGTTCCTGGTCGACAAGCACCGAAACTTCTACTTTCTGGAAATGAACACCCGCCTGCAGGTAGAGCATCCGGTCACCGAACTCATTACCGGCCAGGACTTGGTCGCCTGGCAGCTCAACGTGGCTGAGGGACGCCCGCTGCCGCTCGGCCAGGACGATATTCACCTGAATGGCCATGCCATTGAGGTTCGACTCTATGCAGAAGACCCTGCCCACGGATTCACACCCCAGACCGGACCGCTATACGCCTTTGAACCAGCCGAAGGCGAAGGTTTAAGGTTTGATACCGGGGTACGATCTGGAGATGCTATCACTCCCCACTACGACCCGATGCTGGCAAAAGTAATTGCCTGGGGCCAAAACCGGGATGAAGCCCGCCGGCGGCTGATCCGCTCGCTTGAGGACACAACCGTGTTCGGCGTGACCACCAACCGCCATTTCCTGAGCCGGATTATCGCAGACGAGACTTTCGGGGCCGGCGGGGCGACCACGGCCTTCCTGCAGCAGGCCTTCAAGGACGATCCGTCCCTTCAGCCGCAAAACCTGACCATTCGCCAGTTGGCCCTGGCCGCCTGCGTGCTCGACCATGACATTTCGGGCCAGAGCGCCTGGAGCAATGCGCCGGCCACCATGACCCCCATCAAGCTGGAAACCGGCGACACCACTGTCGAGCTACTGGTGACCCGCAGCGGCAGCCGGTTGTCTGTCAGTATGGGCGAAACCCGGCATTCCCTGGTACTTGAGAGCCAGAGGGATGGCCATTTGTGCATTATCGACAGCGGCGTTCGTCAGGCCTGCCAATATCACCGCCAGGGCGATTCCCTATATTTGCAGGCGTTCGGGCAATCCTGGTCGGTGCGCGATGTTACCCACCAACCAGCCAGGACTGCTGGTGGCGCGGGCAGCGGTCGCATCCAGGCGACCATGGATGGTGCCATCATTGATGTGTTAGTTGAAGCTGGTCAGAGCGTTCACCAGGGCGATACGCTGGTGATACTGGAAGCCATGAAGATGGAGCATCCGGTAAAAGCAGACCGCGACGGCAGAGTCGCCGAGATTCTTGCGAGCAAAGGCGACCAGGTAAAACGCAGTCAGTTACTGGTCCAGATAACCGCCAACGAGACGGCCGAACAGGAGAACGAGGCATGAGTACCATGCGTGATCGTACCGTTTTTATCACCGGCGCCAGCCGTGGCATCGGCCGGGCCATCGCCCTCGCCGCCGCCCGTCAGGGCGCGAACGTAGTGATTGCCGCCAAATCAGACACGCCTCATCCGAAGCTGCCAGGCACGATCCATACGGTGGCGGAGGAAGTTCGGGATGCTGGAGGCAAAGCGCTACCGCTGGTTCTGGATGTCCGGGATGAAAAGCAGATCCGCCAGCGCATTGATGAGGCCGGCGAGCATTTTGGCGGCATCGACGCACTGGTAAACAACGCAGGCGCCATTCGGCTAACCGGTGTGGAAAACCTTAAGGTCAGCCGGTACGACCTGATGCATCAGGTCAATGCCCGGGCCGTCATGGCCTGCAGCCAGGCCGCACTGCCCTGGCTGAAACAGTCGGACCGGGCTCACATCCTGAGCCTGTCGCCGCCTCTGAATCTGAATACCCGGTGGTTCGCCCAATATGGCCCCTATACCACCACAAAATACGCCATGACCATGCTGAGCCTGGGCATGGCGGAGGAGTTCAGGCGGTACGGCATTGCGGTTAACACGCTGTGGCCGAAAACGCTGATTGCCACGGCAGCCATCGAATTTGAAGTTGGCGGGCCCCAGATGATGGCCCAGGGCAGGAAGCCGGACATCATGGCCGATGCTGCTGTCAGCATCCTCAACCGGTCGTCTGAGACTATGACTGGTCAGACCCTGATCGACGAGGACCTGCTACGGCAGGACGGTATCACCGACTTCGAGCATTACCGGTATGAGCCGGGCGATAAGCCCCTGATGCCGGACCTGTTTCTGGACTGAACCCGAGGCATGCGTTGTTCCGGGTTCAACGTCCACACAATAAAAGGGACCAATGGAAACACCATGAGCCAAGACAACGTATCCGCACTGGACATTGCCCGCAGCCTGCCCGGAATATTCCGGCGTTTGCCGGCCATAACCCGGGGGCTGTATTACTATGCCCTGAAAAACGAGAACCGTGAGCTTACGCTCGGCACACTCATCGAGAACAACGCCCGGAACCTGGGCAGCCGGCCCGCCATTCTGTTTGAAGACCGCTCGATCACATGGAGCGAATTGAATGGCTGGGCTAACCGCATCGCCCGCTACCTGCAGGACCAGGGGCTTGCCAAAGGGGATGCCATTGCGATCTTCCTTGAAAACCGCCCCGAATTGCTGGCCGTGGTAGCCGGCGCAGCCAAACTCGGGGTCGCCTGCGCCATGCTCAACACCTCCCAGAGAGGCAAGGTACTCGAACACAGCATCAACCTGATCGAGCCCAAAATGGTGGTGGTTGGCGAGGAACTGATCGAAGCGTTCGACGGCATAAAGACAGATCTCAAGACCGCCCATCCCCAGCCATTCCAGTTTCTGGCAGACACCAACACGCTGAACGCCTTTGGGGACGCACCGACCGGTTACGCCAACATGGCCGCGCAGGTCAGCACCTTCAACAGCGACGCCCCGGTTCTGAGCGATGCGCCGAAAATGGGCGATACCGCCATCTACCTGTTCACCTCCGGCACCACCGGCCTGCCCAAGGCCGCCCCGGGCTCACACCGCAAATTTATAATGGCCTACGGCGGGTTTGGCCTGATGTCTCTGGCCATGAAGCCGGAGGACGTTCTTTACTGCACGCTCCCCCTTTATCACGGCACCGCTCTGCTGGTCTGCTGGGGGTCCGTCCTGGCCGGCGGCTCCGCCATTGCCCTGCGCCGCAAGTTCTCCGCCAGCGCCTTCTGGGACGACGTTCGCTATTACCACGCCACCACCTTCGGCTACGTCGGCGAACTCTGCCGCTACCTGCTGAACCAGCCACCCAGCAAACAGGACCGGAACCACAGCCTCACCAAAATGATCGGCAACGGCCTCCGCCCCTCCATCTGGAAGGAATTCAAGCAGCGCTTCGGGATAGAGACAGTCGCAGAGCTCTACGCCTCCAGCGAAGGCAACATCGGCTTCAGCAACTTTTTCAATATGGACAACACCGTGGGCTTTTCCACCGCCCCCTACAAGCTGGTGAAATTCCACGACGGCACACGGGATCCAGTTCGTAACGAAAAAGGCTTCATGCAGGAAGTCGCAAAAGGCGAGCCCGGCCTGTTGATCGGCGAGATCACCAAGAAATGGTCGTTCGAGGGTTACACCCAGAAAGAGGCCACGGAAAAATCGATCCTCCGCAACGCTTTCAAGAAGGGGGACGCCTGGTTCAACACTGGCGATGTCCTGAAGGAAATCGGGTGCGGCCACCTGCAGTTCGTCGACCGTATGGGCGATACCTACCGCTGGAAGGGCGAAAACGTCTCAACGACGGAAGTGGAAAACATCATCGACGGCTCGGGGATGGTCGAGGAAGCCATCGTCTACGGCGTCGAGATCCCCGGCTCCAACGGTAAGGCCGGCATGGTGACCCTGGTTCCCCACAGTAATGGCCAAGAGTTCGATGTGAACAGATTATTCGCCTATCTGCGGGACAATCTGCCGGCCTATGCAGTACCGGTGTTTGTGCGCATCACCCACGCCATCGAGAAAACCGGAACCTTCAAATACCGCAAGGTGGATATCCAGAAGCTGGGCTATTCGCTTAGGGACGGCGAGGAAGTCTATGCCTGGTTGCCCGGGACTGATGGGTATACCCTGCTGACGCCGGAGCTGGTTTCGGAGATTGACTCGGGTTCGGTCCGGTTTTGATGATTGGCCTTTTGTCTGGGCCCTAGCCTTATGGATTAGCGGATTGGTGAGGGTGGGCACCTCCTCCCAAAAACCGCTACAAGCACGTCCGTGTGCGCTTGTTTCGGGCCGTCCATGGCCCTCTACATTTTTGGGAGGAGGTGCCCACCCTCACCACCGGGCTATTGCGTTATAGTCTTGATACTCAGAGATACCACTGATTCCAGAAGTTGCCGGTTGGAAGCACTTCCCAAAAATGTCGGCGGCCATGGATGGCCGACGCCAAGCGCACATGGATGTGCTCGTAGCGGTTTTTGGGAGGTGCTTCCAACCGGCAACCTCCCAAAGCTTTCAGGCTTCGATAAAACTCAGGAGCCGACTTTAAGCACAACCTTGCCAGTCGCTTTGCGTTCAGTAAGGGCTCCAAGGGCAGAGGCGTAATCCTCGAAGTCATAGACGGCACTGATCTTCGGATCAATCTTGCCCTCGGCATAGAGCTTCATCAGCTCCATCATGTTCTGGGCGCTGGCTTCCGGCTCGCGTTGAGTGAAACTGCCCCAGAATACGCCAACAACGGAACAACCTTTCAGAAGAGTCAAATTTGCCGGGATTTTCGGAATCTCGCCGGCCGCGAAGCCGATGATCAGGTGGCGGCCATTCCAGGCCATGGCGCGGAGAGCCTGTTCGGTGAAGTCACCGCCTACGGGGTCGTAGATGACATCCACGCCTTTGCTGTGAGTAAGCTTCTTCACCGCGTCTTTAAGAGGCTCTTCGGCATAATTGATAAGCTCATCGGCGCCAGCTTCCTTGGCAACCGCTAGCTTTTCCGCCGAACTGGCGGCTGCAATAACCTTTGCGCCCATGGCCTTGCCGAGCTCAACCGTTGCCAGGCCCACGCCACCGCTGGCGCCCAGAACCAGAAGCGATTCGCCAGGCTGAAGGTTGCCGCGCTGCTTGAGGGCATAATAGGAAGTCCCATAAACCATGGTGAAGGCCGCAGCCTTCTCGTCGGACATGCCATCGGGGACGGGGAGAAGATTCTGCTCCGGCACGATGACTTCTTCGGCAAAGGCGCCATAACCTGTCAGCCCAGCAACACGGTCGCCTACCTTGAAGCGGGTTACCTTGTCGCCAACCTCGATAACCTCACCCGCCATTTCGCCACCCGGGGAAAAAGGCAGGCTTGGCTTCAACTGATATTTGTTCTCGATGATGAGGGTGTCCGGAAAATTCAGGCCGGCGGCTTTAACGCGCACTTTGACACCGCGGCCTTTCACTTCGGGGCTGGGAACTTCTTCGATGACCAGCTTCTCGGCCGGACCATATTCCTTGCAGAGGATGGCTTTCATGAGTGCTCCGTTTTTGTTCGATCGGATTCCAGGCGACAGGCGCCTGTGATTGTTATCCGTCAAGCTAAACAGAGTCTTAACATGAAGCAAATAAAGTTCTTTTATCTAAGCGCATAAGCGGCGCTTATTTCTCAGAGCGAGTCCATTCAGAGCATGGTCCCGCCGATCACGAGAGCGCCAACCAAAACCACCCCGGCCACAATCAGGCCAGTTTTCATTCCTGAGGACAGCACCTGAGGCGCGTCGCCGACAGATTTAGGATCATCACGGGTAGACAGATTCTGTTCCTGGCTGGAGTTGCGAACGAGCTCGATCATTTTCTCGCACTGTTCAGAGGTGAACGCGGCCGGATCAAAGGATTCAAGTCCCTGATCATCCAGAAATGCCCGAACGTCCCTCGAAAGCGGCACGTATTTCATGGACCAGTTACTGAACGTTCGGCTCTTCAGGGGCTCTTCTATCAAGGTGACGATGTTGCGGTGGCGGTCATCCTTCAGGATCCTGTCATACGTGCGACGGACGGCGTCCTCTTCACCTTCCAGATACTGGAAAAACCGGTCGTTTCCGTAGTAGAGGCCACCGACCAACTGGTCTTTGGCATTGTTCTTACGGGAGGTCATCAGAATTCGTGCAACGTGGGGTTCAACACCCTTTTCCACCGGTTTGGCTTCAAACGTGGCTTCACTGGCATAGGCCAGGCGCATCAGGGACATAGCAACTCCGTACAACAGGATACAGGTAAGTTGAATGCAAGATACGTTCAGAACTGTCGCTATGGATCACAGTCCGGAGGCCCGCGCTTCCTGACACCTATCTGGCCTCAGGTGAAAGCCATCCGCTTTTTCGCTATCCTGCGCGCTTTGACTTTAGGCATCCGGCCACTCCTGGCCTATCTCGGGGCTCGCCATGATCGACATCATCTACGTGCTTGAAATGGTTGGAATCGTCGCGTTTGCGATTTCCGGCATGATCGTGGCGCGCTCCAAAAATATGGATCCTGTGGGCGTATTTACCATCGGCTTCATCACGGCACTCGGGGGTGGCACCCTGCGCGACCTGATCATGGACAACCACCCTCTTTACTGGATCAAGCACGAAGAGCAACCGATGCTGATTCTGGCCATGGCGGTTGTCTTCAGCTATTGGAAAAAAGCAGAGCGGCTGCGGGAGTCAAGAATTGTGTTCCCCGACGCCATCGGACTCGGCGTTTTTTCCATCCTTGGCGCCCAACTGGCCCTGGATCTGGGACATTCCTGGTTTGTCGCTTCCCTGCTGGGAGTGATGACAGGCACCTTTGGCGGCGCCCTGCGGGACACCCTCTGTAACGAGGTCCCCTATATTTTTCGCAAAGACCAGATCTACGCCTCGATTTCATTTGCCGGATGCTGGCTGTACTTTGTCTGCCAGTGGTTCCTCGACAACGAGGTCCTGCCGCTGACCATTGGCCTGCTTTTTATCGTCATCGTGCGGATGTTGGCGGTCCGCTTCGATATCCGGCTCCAGCGTGACTCTCACAGCAACTAACGCCACATTCGCTTTGACGAACTGTCAATCATCCCTTGGCCTCAGGAGGCTGAGCCGGTAATATTGCCGTTTTTTCACGCAATTCAAGAATTCCGTCCAGACCAGACCCCCAAACACAAACTTTCAGCATCCTGTGAGGCAGACACCCGTCATGCTTGAACGACTGTTCCAACTCCAGGCCCACGGCACCACTGTTCGTAAAGAAGTGGTTGCGGGCATTACCACCTTCCTGACCATGGCGTACATCATCGTGGTCAACCCGAGCATCCTGTCATCGACCGGCATGGATTTCGGGGCTGTCTTTGTTGCTACCTGTCTTGCAGCCGTGATCGGCACCCTGATCATGGGGCTATGGGCCAATTACCCGATCGCCATGGCACCAGGCATGGGGCTCAACGCCTTTTTCTCCTTCACGGTCGTCGGCAGCATGGGCTACAGCTGGCAGATAGCGCTCGGAGCGGTGTTCATTTCCGGCTTCCTGTTCTTCCTGCTGAGCATCTTCAAGGTGCGGGAATGGATCATCAACAGCATTCCCATGTCCCTGCGCTTCGGCATCTCCGCGGGCATTGGCTTCTTCCTGGCCCTGATCGCCCTGAAGAATGCCGGCATTGTTGTGGATCACCCCGCCACGCTTGTGGGGCTGGGTGAAGTGAAAGTGGCAGAGAGCCTGCTGTTTTTCGGCGGCTTCGTGCTGATTTGCGCACTGTCCTTCCGCCAGGTAACCGGCGCCGTCATGATTGGTATTATTGCGGTTACCGGCGTAGCCATGGCACTGGGAATGGTGGAGTACAACGGTCTGGTTTCAGCACCCCCGAGCATAGCGCCGACGTTCATGCAGCTGGACCTGGCGGGCGCCCTGAATATCGGCATGATCAGCGTGATCTTTGCGTTTCTGTTCGTCGATCTGTTTGATACATCCGGCACCCTGATCGGCGCCGCACAGCGCGGTGGTCTCCTCGACAAGGACGGCAAACTGCCGCGCCTCGGCCGGGCCCTGATGTCGGACTCGGTTGCGACCATGTCCGGTGCCGCCCTCGGCACCTCAACCACCACCAGCTACATCGAATCCACCGCGGGCATCTCCGCCGGCGGCCGAACCGGCCTGACCGCTGTCGTGGTTGCCGCGCTGTTTCTTGCTTGTTTGCTGCTGTCACCGATCGCCAGCATCATCCCTGCCTACGCCACCGCACCGGCACTGCTTTACGTGGCGGTTCTGATGGCCAGCGGCCTCAAACTGATTGATTGGGAGGATGTCACTGATGCGGCCCCGGCTGTTGTCACCGCCCTGATGATGCCTTTGACCTTCTCCATTGCCAACGGCATCGCCCTGGGATTCATCACCTACGCCATTCTGAAGGCACTCAGTGGCCGCTGGGCAGATCTGAACGCCAGTGTTGTTATCATTGCGGTTGTGTTTGTTCTGAAATTCATTTTCCTGGATGCGGCCTGATCCGCTTCCAGGGCATTAAACGGAACGTTTATGGATTATTTTTCTGAAAGCATCAAAAAGGCCATTCGCACGGTCCCGGACTGGCCAAAGCCGGGCGTGGCCTTTCGCGATATAACCACGGTACTGCAGGACAAGACTGCCTTCCGTAAACTGATTGATGCCTTCGTACACCGCTACCACGGCCACAAGATTGATGCCGTGGCAGCGGTGGATGCGCGCGGCTTTATCATTGGCTCGGCACTGGCCTATGAGCTCAACGCGTCCCTGGTACTTGTCCGCAAAAAAGGCAAGCTGCCGTTCGATACGCTGGTGGAGGACTACGAGCTTGAATACGGTACCGCCTCCGTGGAGCTACACAAGGACGCGTTCAAGCCGGGCGACAACGTGGTTCTGGTGGATGATCTGATTGCCACTGGCGGCACGATGCTCGCCGCGACCCGTCTGATCCGCAGGATTGGCGCGGAAATTGTGGAAGTGGCAGCCATGATTGATCTGCCCGATCTCGGCGGCTCCCGCAAGCTGCAGGACGAAGGCCTTCAGGTTTATACTGTTTGCTCGTTTGAAGGGGAATAATCAACAGCAATCAGGAGGCGACCATGCCGGATTACCAACACCACTGGAAGGATGGCACACCCGTCCATCTGCCACTGGGAAAGATCGTCTGCATTGGTCGCAACTACGCCGAGCATGCCCGGGAGCTCAATAACCCGGTGCCGGATGAACCGCTGCTGTTCATCAAACCCGCAACCTCGGCGGTGCATATCACCCGTCCCCTGGATTTTCCAAGAGACCAGGGGGCGGTTCACTTCGAGACCGAACTGGCGGTTCTGATCGGTCGCCCCTTGACCCGAGCTTCAGCCAGCGAAGCCGAATCCGCAATACTGGGCTACGGTCTGGCACTGGACCTGACTCTGCGGGATCTACAGGGCAAACTCAAAGAAAAAGGCCAGCCATGGGAAAGAGCGAAGGGGTTCGATGGTGCCTGTCCGCTTTCGCCGTTTGTCGCGGCCGATAAGTTTCCCGATGCCCCCATTCACTTCACAATGGACATTGATGGCAACCGCCAGCAAACCGGCGATACCGGCGATATGCTCAACCCCATCATTCCCCTGATCGCTCACATCAGCAGCCAGTTCACTCTGCTGCCCGGCGATGTGGTGCTGACAGGAACACCAAAAGGCGTGGGCCCGCTGGTTTCTGGCCAGACCCTGTCGCTTGAACTGGAAGACCTGCTGTTCGTGGAGACCAAAGTGGTTTAACGTGCAGGGCCGGCTAAACCCAAATCCGGTCAAAGGCGTACATCTGTTTATGGCAAAGAAACCGGTAACCTCCCGACGTGGTCGCTTCTTCAAACTCGCTGGCATGACTGCCTCTGTGGCAGGGCAATATGCCGGCCAGCGTGCGCGCCGCCTGTTCCGCTCAGAAAATGACGAGGGCGCGCAGAGCGAAAGCTACACACGCATGGCCGACCAGATCGCCGATACCCTGGGCGAGCTGAAAGGGGCGGTCATGAAAGTCGGGCAAATCGCTTCCCAGACCCAGGACTTTCTGCCCAAGGAATTCTCGGACGCGCTCGAGAAGCTTCAGAAAGAAGCCCCGCCCATGCCTTTTGAGGTCATCGTGGGGCAGATCGAATCGGAACTGGGCAAACCGGTCTCCGAGCTTTTCGAGTACCTGCAGGAGACACCCTACGCTGCGGCTTCCATCGGCCAGGTGCATCGCGCCAGACTCCACGATGGCACCGATGTTATTGTGAAAATCCAGTACCCCGGCGTGGACGAATCCTGCGATTCAGATCTCAAGCAACTGCGCATGGCACTGAGATTGGGCGGCCTGCTGAAAATGCCCAAGGAGTCGGTCGACCGGCTGTTCGCCGAAATCCGGGAGCGACTGAAAGAAGAACTGGATTACGAGAACGAAGCACGAAATATCGAACTCTTTCGGGAGTTTCACAAGGATCAGCCCTGGGTGCTCATCCCTTCCGTGGCGAAGAGCCACTCAACCCGACGTGTCCTGACGATGGAACTGGTTGAGGGAGATCACGTCAGCAAGGTTACGAGAGACCGGTACGACCAGGACACCATCAACCTGATAGGTCACCGGATCTTCATGCTCATGGCGGACCAGCTTTTCCGTTTCCAGTGCATCCATGGCGATCCCCACGCCGGCAACTTCGCCTACCGGCCTGATGGCTCCATCGTCATGTACGACTTCGGCTGCGTAAAGAAGCTGAAACCGGAAATCATCGCCGCCTACCGCAACGCCCTGGTTTCTGCCCTCGAGGAAGACTACGAAGCGCTTGACCGTCATCTGATTGA
>MRWF01027323.1_pt1 | contig 41971 bp, 46 predicted proteins | sample 1013331 | NCBI WGS metagenome assembly MRWF01 (sample SAMN06117577, study PRJNA244670) | biofilm metagenome | biome: Water; feature: Cathode Biofilm; material: Biofilm; isolation source: microbial consortium enriched at the cathode of a solar microbial fuel cell | place: USA: District of Columbia ... | reverse complement strand
ACTCAGGTATCGCAGGGAAATTATGTACCGACAGAGGGAATGAAGGAGCTTTTGCGGCGGTGGTTTTATCTGAAGTTCGTTCAGAAAAAGAGCACCGTAGAGTTGATGGCGACAGCCTCCGACCTTCGAAATAAAAGCGCGTTGAGCATCGTGGCGCTGTTGGACGTTGACGAGCAAATGATCTCGCAAGTGGTCGGCAAGAAAAGGCTCATCTTTGTCCAGAACTGCCACGCTTACCTGAAGGGCTCGGTCAATCCTGTGGACCTGGGACCCGGCGTTTCAAGCAACCAATACCTGGAACTGTCTTGAGATCTTTCAGCTTGGTAGCGATGAAATAGAGATCACGGTGGCCCCTTTTCGCCACCGTGATCTCTATTTTGTTACTCCGACAGCGGTTTTACCGACGGGAAATCGATATCAGTCGCCAAAACCCGGTTGATGTAATTAGTCAGAACGTTCAGGGCTACGTTGCCGATGATTTCGACCAGCTCGGCGTCGCTGTATCCGGCTGAGCGAACCTTCTGAACGTCGTCATTTGAAACGTTTCCTCGATCCTTTGTGATCTTTGCTGCGAACTCGAGGGCAACGGCCGCTTTCTCGTCGTCCGAGTGTCCGCGTCTCGCAGCCTCGATTTCCTCAGAACTAAGTTTTGCAACGTTTCTGCCCAAGTAATCATGAGCCGCCAGGCAGTAGTCGCAGTCGTTTATCTCCGCGACCGCCAACGCAATGCGCTCTCGAGTTTGGGCTGACAAAGAACCAGCGCTGAGGGCGCCGTTCAGGCCAAGATATCCTTCAAGGGTTTTGGGGCTATTCGCAGTAATGCGGAATAAATTGGGAACAGTACCCAAAAGGCTATTTACAGCTTCGAGCAATGCCCGCGAGGCTTCGGGAGCCTCTGAAATTGAGGCTGGTGTTGGAATGCGTGACATATCTTTTCTCCTGTTGATTTCGTTAAGGAGCATCGATATTAAAATTTCAGGATCAATTAATAATTGGTGCATAGAGAAATTCACTATTGCGCAATATGAAAGTATCAATTCGGTGGGATGGCCGCTGTATGGATAAGATTGCATTGATGCGCGTCTTCGTGGAGGCCGCTGAACGCGAAAGCTTCGTAGGGGCCAGCCAGAGGCTAGATATGTCAGCCCCGGCTGTTACCCGTGCAATTGCCCAGTTGGAGGGCTCGTTAGGCGTTCGCTTATTCAACCGCACCACCAGGCGTGTCCGTTTGACTGAGTCTGGTAACCGCTACTTTCAGGATGCCAAGAGAATTCTGGAGGAAATTGAGGAGGTCGAGTCGGCGCTATTGGGGGTTTACAGGGAACCAAAGGGCATTTTGTCTGTGACAGCGCCTGTGCTTTTTGGGAGAAAATACATTGTTCCCATCCTTATTAGGTTCCTCGACAGACACCCGGAAATCCAGGTGAAGGCAGCTTTCTACGATCGAGTGAGCAATATTCTCGATGAGGGCCTGGATGTAGCAATCCGTATCGGCAACCTGAAAGACTCCAGCCAGTTCGCTGTCAGGGTTGGGAATGTCCAAAAGGTAGTGTGTGGCTCTCCGGATTATTTAAGCAAACATGGCCTGCCAAACCATCCTGCTGACCTTGCTGATCACCAGATTATCCAATCTTCTGCGGTGGAATCTTCGACGAACTGGTGGTTTGAGTCATCAGAGGGCAAGACTTCTGTACGAGTCTCGCCGCGTCTCCAATTTAATCAGAATGACTCTGCAATCTCTGCAGTAAAGAGTGGCTACGGAATTACGCGGCTAATGTCATATCAAGTTGGAGAGGAATTCCAAAGGGGTTCGTTAGTACGAATTCTCCAGGAACACGAACCCGAACCCATACCGATAAATATTGTTTACCTTGAGGGGTTGAGAGCTAGTGCCAAAATTCGTTCATTCGTAGATTTGGCAAAAGAACGACTTCAGAATAATCCTCTGATCAACCATCAAATAAAACCGTGAATTCCGTGTCCAAGCTGAGGCCCTTTAGGTTGTCTGGGGTTCAAAGGCTCCCAATACCTGGTCAAGCTTTTCAACCAGATCGCTATTCGTCAGCTCGCCGCGATCGACATCGAAGTTATCGAAAAAGCTTGGAATGCTGAGGCTGCCAACGACCTTGCCACTGAAAAAGGGAGCAGCGGCCTCAGCAAGCTTCAGCACGGTATTTCCGCCACCTGGCCCCGGAGACGTGGCGAGCATCACGATCGGTTTGTCGCGGTAGACGTTCCGGCCAATTCGACTCATCCAATCTAAGAGGTTTTTAAACGCTACAGTGAAGTTGCCGTTGTGCTCCGCAAAGGAAACCAGAATCACGTCCGCTTGTTCGATCCTGGCCTGGAAGGCATGCGCGCACTTAGGAATGCCGTATTGCTCCTCCAGGTCGATGTTGTAGATCGGCAAGTCAAAATCATTAATCTCAACATAATCGATCTCAGCATTCGCCAGCTTGGTCGCGGCGTATTTTACGAGTTGTTTATTGATGGATTTGCGACTGTTAGTCGCGGCAAACGTTAAAACTTTCATACAAGGCTCCCCAATTCTCCCGCGTTATAACGAGCAAGCACCTCGTCGATTTCTTGTTGGGTGCTCATTGCAAACGGTCCGTGTTGAACGAACCTTTCATTGATTGTTTCACCCGAGAGCACCGCAAAATGGCTGCTTGATGGAGACTTTCCGCGTATTGTGACTGTCTCGCCCTCCGTGCCAACAATCGCGCTGGACTCTCCCTGGTGGAGAGTGAACCATTCGCCGCGCACGTGAAATTCGATGTCGCCTTCAACAGAATAGATCCAGGCATTAAAGCCCGTTTGAATGCGGTGTTCGAATACCGATGTTTTCTCAGCAAAACCATCAAGAATAGTGGCTGGCCATACCGACGCCGCGTCCGTCTCGACCCCGTTGCTTTGGCCAAGAACCAGCCGCACACAGTAGCCCTGACCCTTCAAGGTCGGCATGTCTTCTCGCTTCACATGCAGGGAGCTTGGCGCCTGGTGCTTCATGCGGCCGGGCAAATTCACGAAAATCTGCAGTCCATGAATCGTGGCGCCTTCTCGCGGTGCCTCGTCGTGAACGGCACCGCTGCCCGCATTCAGCCAGTATAGGTCGCCAGGGTTAATGTCGAAGTCATTCCCCAGCGAATCGCGGTTGTTGAATTTACCTTCCGTATCTTCAAACAAAACGGTGACCGCCGAGAGCCCAGCGTGAGGGTGGGCGCCAAAAGTCGGTTCCGTCATGGTGTAGTGATCCACCATGATGAGGGGATCCATAGCCCCGTAGAACTGCCCGTGACGAAAGCCCACTCCTGTGAATCCTGAGCCGACACTCAGTGGAGTTCCCTTTACCGGGCAAAGAGCTGTCATCGAGTCGTGTTGTTGAGCAACCTGATAGGTCATTGTCTTTCTCCGTTCCATATCTGATCTGAAAATAATCTAGCAGCTTGGTATCTGAACAAAAATGGCTAAAATATGAACCGTTCGTTCCATATATAGGACGCTATTGTGAGCATTGACCTGAACGACTACTTCTATTTCGTGCATGTTGTTGAAAAGAAGGGGTACACCGCAGCGGCAAAGGCATTGGACATGCCCAAGTCACGACTGAGCCGACATGTTGCTCAGCTGGAAGAGCGCCTTGGTGTGAGGCTGCTTCAGAGAAGTTCCCGCAATGTCGCCGTTACCGAAGAAGGGAAGAGCTTCTACCAGCATGCTCGAAAGCTCGTTGACCAATTCGAAATGGCTGAAGCAGCAATGGAAAATAGAGGTGGAAGCCTTTCAGGAAAGGTTGTGATCAGTTGTTCGCTGGGTGTGGCGCAATTTGTTCTGTTCGATATCGTCACTGATTTCGCCAGGCTGCACCCGAACGTGCTTATCGAACAACGCGTCACCAACTCCATGATCGACTTGATTACTGAAGGAGTAGACATCGCTATTCGGGGGCACAGTGGCGAATTGCCTGATTCGAGCTTGATACAGCGGTTTATCGCGAATGTGGAATGGCAGTTTTATTGCTCGCCTGGTTATCTGGAACAACTAGAACAACTGCAAACACCCTATGATTTAGCCAGTTGTCGTTTCTTAAAGGTGGGGAAAGCCGGCGCGAAAGAGGCGATTCCCTTGCAGCACAAAGATGGTCTTCGAACCCATCAGACTACCCATATCGCTCTTTGTTCAGAGGATATGTCGACAATCAGGCAAGCCGCAATCGATGGCCTGGGCGTTACTGCATTGCCTGATTATGTCTGCAGGGCACCCGTTGAAGCCGGCCAGCTCGTTCGGATATTGCCAGACTGGGTATCCCAGTACGCGAGCCTCAGTCTGTTGATGCCATCACGGGTAGGTGTGCCACCGCATACAAAAGCTTTAGCCGAGTTCATTCGAGAGCGGCTGCCATTGGCTGTGAGGCCGCAATAGACGGAGCAGGGTGGATGTACACGGCTTTTAAGCGTTGGGGAGAACAGACTCCAAAGTCCTATCGACTATGGATTGGTTGAGGCTGTGTTTGAATTTGTCGCCCTCGGCAAAAACTTTGGCATGCTGCGGCAATAACATCCGACATCGTTCCACGAAAATTGGCTTGTACTTGAACCAACTAACGTTCATTGCCCGTCTTACAGGAGCCATATTATGACTTTGCTTGAACTCGCACTGATCGTGGCTACGTTGCTCTCTGCCTTAACGGCTGGTTTTGTCTTTTCCTTCGCATCGGTCGTTATGCCAGGAATTGGAAGCTTAACGGACAAGGAATTCATTCGCGCCTTTCAGGCTATCGACGGCGTGATCCAGGCCGGTCATCCCGTCTTTGGCCTGGTCTGGATAGGATCCGTCTTTGCTTTGGTGGCCGCGGCGATTCTGGCCGTCCTGCAGAACGACGGCCTTGTGCCAACAATGGTAGTTGCCAGTGCGGTCGTCTATACCCTCGGGGTCCAACTACCAACATTCCTGATTAATGTTCCGCTCAATAACGCCCTACAAATGTTGAATGTGGACGACATGGATGAACTCATGCTTGCCTCAGAACGGCGCTCTTTTGAAAATCGCTGGGTACGATGGAACCTGATAAGGACTGCATTTGCTTCTGGGGTTAGCGTTTCATTGATGCTGGTTCTGCTGTGGCTTTGACAGAGCCTGCCGGCTGGGAGATGGCTGTGGAGCGGAAAGTGGGCGTCTAAAAATGGACGACCACGCAAAGTGCTAAATTCGGCGTCCGACTCGGAGTTCGGAATAGTCTCACTGGAACGGAAAGATTGGAGGCAAGCAACAAACCTTGTTAACAGGGGCCGCATTTAAACAAAAGCGAACATTCTCGCTGTTCGCTGCTGACTCTATTGGTCCCAGATTGGCGCAAAGTCCGGATTTGCTATTCGATGATTGCTATTCAACATTGTTATTTCAGACAGTTCGTCGTCAGACAAAACCAAGTCCATTCCCTTCAGATTCGATGCCAGATGCGCTCGTTTGGTAGATGAGGGAATCGCCACAATATCCCTTTGTCTTAACCATGCAAGTACCACTTCCGGGATTCTTGCGTTATGGTTTTCAGCAATTTTACGCAGGGTGTCGTCTTCCAGTACTTTGCCGACTGCCAATGGCATGAAACCCGTTACTTCAATGCCATTTCGTTGGCAGAACTCGACTACCGCGTCATTCTGTAGGAAAGGATGGACCTCCACCTGGTTAGTCAAGATCTCGCCCTTTCCGGCGATGCCGATAGCATGTTTGACCTGTTCGATGGTGAAGTTGGAGATTCCGATCTCCCGCGCAAGACCCAGTTTCTTGGCTTCGACCAGTTCGGAGATGTACTCCTGCATCGGAACTTCCTCACCGGGCGACGGCCAGTGGATCAGCAGTAGATCGACGTAGTCTGTCCTCAATTTGGTAAGGCTCTCGCGCACACTGGGAATGAACTTGTCGCGTGCCAAATTTCCGTACCAGACCTTGGTGGTGATGAACAGATCCGACCGATCAATTCCCGAGGCAGAAAGCAGGTTCCCAATTTCATCTTCGTTTTCGTAGATCTGAGCGGTGTCGATGTGCCGGTACCCAAGGTCAAGCGACTCAGTAACAGCGGATTTCAGAGCATCGCCTTTTAGGCGGAAGGTTCCAAGACCGGGATTAGGGATAGCGGTTCTCATATTTTACTCCTGGTTTGCAAAATAGCGGACGTCGATGACCGTCTTTAGCGGACGGTCCTGGGTTGTGGTTGCCTCCAGCGCTTCTGGGAGCGCTGTGATGGGTTCGATGCGTGGTTCCGGGGCGAGCAGTTTTTCACTAGCCACCATTGTGAGAAGTCCCTCTCCGGCTTGACGGAACTGAACCCATTGGCGCTCGGTGCCTACGCGAAACAGCGCGTTCAGAGCCACCTCATGCAGAGACAAGGCTTTGTCAAAGGGTGGCACCGGAGGTGTCTCCAAACGATCCTGAATACAAACCAGGTGGCCATTGGCCTCAATCAAGTCGGCCATCGACGCAGCATGCTGCGCGTTGACGGTGTCAAACACGGCGAAGAACTGGCTTTGAGAAGAATTGGTTGCCCAGGCGATTACAGTTTCGGCTCCCAACTGACGAAGCGTCTTGTGGTGCCGGGCCGAGGCCATGGCCGTCACCCGGTAGCCCCGCTGCGCTGCCAGCTGGACCAGAAAACGACCAACCATGCCGCCGGCTCCCGTGATCAGAACATCCGCCTCCGCTCGACGCGGGACTTTTTCGATCGCCTGCCAGGCCGTCATCAATGGGCAGGGCAGCGCTGCTGCCAGTACCAGAGGCAGGATGTCAGGAACTTTCAGTAGGGCCCGGTTATCGACCACCGTGTGGCTGGCAAAGCTGCCGTTCCGGTGCAAATCCTGGTGGTACGCAACCCTTTGCCCGGGAACAAGACTCTTCACGTTCTCGCCCAATTTGAGCACAGTGCCTGCGCCGTCAACGCCGGGTGCGTGACCTATATTCCAGTTCTCTGGCCAGTTCCGGATCATTTTCCAGTCAACCGGGTTCAGGCCGATGTATTCATTCCGGATGACAACGTCGTCGGGGCCAGGTATGGGTATTGAGTTGAGGTTTTTCCATTGCAGGGCGATGGTGGGCTTGTCCTTTCCCACGACGCCCCAGGCCATTGGTCTGTCAGTTCGCATCATGAAACACCCCCAGAACATCTTGGGCGATGAGCCGCAATGACTCGTCCACCGGGGCCTGGTTGCGCCGGAAATGAAGTCCAATGTGGTTTACACCAGCACTCTGCATCTCCTCCAGTTCCCGGAGCAGCCCCTCCCTTCCGGTCTGAAGGCCGAAGCGATGACGTCGACGCGGCGCTTTGGGATCGTCGAGATAGTCCAAGTGAATAAAGGACACATAGGGCTTGTCGCTGGCGACGTTGCGCCATAGTTTGACGCGATGCACATGCTCCTCTGGCGTTCCCGGATAGGCCAGCCAGCCACTCATGTGCTGGCCGATCCACTCCGGTGACTGCTGTGATAGCCCGGCGGACAGCAGGGGTGGCGTTCGGGTATCCGGTAAAATGGCCTGGCCCGGTGACAATCGCGAGTCCTGTTTGCCGGTCAGAATCTCCACGCTGTTCCGGAAGGCTTGTCCGCGGTTTTCATAGTCTGCGCCAAACAATGGGTATTCCGAGGGGCGGTCTCCACTCGCCACTCCGAGCATCAAGCGGTCCTGGCTCAGTGCCTGAACCGATGCCGCGGATTTGCGTACGATCCAAGGGCTGCGCAGTGGGAGAACAACTGCCGCAGTGCCAAGCAGAATGTTTCGGGTTATCCCGGACAGGAAACCCAGATACACCAGCGGATCGAACACCTGGGCGGCGTCGCCGAACGACGGGTCGTATAGAGGAACATCCCGAATCCACAAGGCCCGGAACCCGAGTTCGTCGGCCAGTCTGGCCAGTGACTGATGTTGGCTGAGATCCGGTACACCAAACGGCCGCTTGTAGAGCATGCGTTGACGCTGGCCGTCCTGGGTCCAGTCGTTGTCTAGCGGAAGCTCCAGCCCAATGGTCAGGGGGCCGGCGGTTAGCTTTGAAAGCGTCATAGTACACCTCAATGGGCCTCCCTTCCGGGAGGCCTCTGATGGTTCAGGCCGTAGCCGGTTCGCGGTTATCCAGTGTTGAAGAAATCCGGGTCAGTAGCAGGGCGCTCAGTACAATTACCCCACCAATCCAGGGCGTGTTCATCAGCCCCATATCTTCGACCACGTGTCCACCGAGCCAGGCGCCGCCGGCAATACCGATGTTGAAGGCCGCGATGTTTAATCCGGATGCAACGTCAACGGAATGGGGCGTAAACCGTTCGGCGAGCTGGACGACATATACCTGAAGGCCAGGTACGTTGCCGAAGGCAAAGGCGCCCCAAACAAGCAGGGTGATGACTGCGGCAATTGGATTGTAGGCCGTGAAGGTGAGCACAAAGAGGATGGCGGCCAATCCACCGAAAATGATGTACAGCGCTGAGGTCGGCCCAAGACGGTCAGCCAGCTTGCCACCCCAGATATTGCCAGTAGCTACGGAGATGCCATACACCAGAAGCAGCAGGCTGACCATGCCAGGCGCAAATCCGCTGACATCCTCCAGAATGGGTGTCAGATAGGTAAATGCCGTGAAGGTACCGCCATAGCCAACGGCAGTCATGGCGTACACCAGCAGCAGCCGCGGATGGGTGATAACTTCAAGCTGTTGGCGAAGCGTGGCGGGCGCTGATTTCTTCAGGTTTTTCGGCACCAGCAGTGCGCTGCCAATCAGTGCAATGGTACCCAGGGCAGCGACGGTCAGGAACGTAGCGCGCCAGCCGAAGGTTTGTCCGATAAACGTGCCCAGTGGAACGCCTGTCACCAGTGCAACCGTGAGGCCGGTAAACATGATGGCTATTGCGCTGGCCTCCTTGTCTTTTGAAACAAGACTGGTCGCAATCGTTGAGCCAATCGAGAAGAACACACCGTGGGCGAGCCCCGTCAGGATTCGAGCGGTCATCAGAGAGGCGTAATTCGGGGCCATCCAGGCAAGCACATTACCGATGATGAAAAGACTCATCAGGGACAGCAGAACCCACTTCCGATTCCAGCGTCCTGTTAGTGCAGTAAGGACAGGCGCGCCAACGGCGACACCAAGGGCATACAAGCTGACCAAGAGGCCGGCTGAAGGCAGGGTAACGCCCAGATCCTGGGCGATGGTCGGGACCAGACCGACAATCACGAATTCGGTGGTCCCGATTGCAAAGGCGCTTAATGTAAGCGCAAATAATGCAATAGGCATAACGGTTCTCCATTGGAGTTGATTGACGCTGCCTAGTGTCCTCTTTCATACTTTTGCGATAAACAGTGCTTTTTGAAAATAACTTTTGCGGATAATGAAAATGAAGAGTCGTTCGGACGATCTCCAATTCCTGCTCTCGGTGGTGGACAGCGGCAGCTTTAGTGGCGCAGCGGAGCAACTGGAGGTGTCGGTAACCCGGGTCTCCCGCGCGGTTACCCGCTTAGAACAGTCCCTGAACACCACGCTTCTGAATCGAACTACCCGCAAAGTGGGGCTGACAGAGGAAGGGCGCTTGTTTGTGGAGAAGGTGAGAGGCGGTTTGAGCGCACTGGAAGAAGCGGAGGAGCAACTCGCCATTCGCAAGCAACGGCCAGCCGGGCGTTTGAGGGTAGACGCCGCAAACCCGTTTCTGTTGCACCAGATCGTTCCGCACGTACGGGAATTCAGGAGCACTTATCCGGACATCGAGCTCGAACTGACAGCGAGCGACACGATCGTTGATCTCCTGGAACGTCGAATCGACATTGCCATACGGATCGGCCCCCTGGATGACTCCACTCTCCACGCCCGGGCAATCGGTCGTTCTCCACTGTCAGTGGTTGCCTCACCGGAGTACCTGGAACGTCGCGGTGGGTGTGCCGCGCCTGCCGACCTCCAGGAACACGACATTATTGGTTTTACCGCCCCGGAATCCTTGAATATCTGGCACCTGGGAGAGGGAATGAGGATGAGCCCGACAATTCGAGCGAGCAGTGGCGAAGCAGTGCGCCAGCTATGCCTGCAGGGCAACGGAATTGCCTACCTGTCCCGCTTCATGATCGCCAATGACCTCGAAAAGGGAGACCTGGTGGAGTTGTTGGATGACTACATAGTCCGCCCGAATCCCCGGGAACTGGTTAATGCGGTCTATTACCGGAATACGACGTTGTCGGCGCGTATTCAGGTGTTTCTGGACTTCTTCGCCCAGCGTTGGACGAACCTTTGAGCAGCACACTTAACAGTTGGGTCAAAAGTTCCCCAATTCATTATGCGGATTTTGCGAAAACTGAAATCTTTAATGCCCAGTTTTTCAAGATTATAACGACGAGTAATCTGTCAGCTCCGTTCATTTCATAGATTCAAGGAGCTCTCAAATGTTCTCGCGCATCCTGATACCTACGATACTCCTCGCAAGTGCAGCAACACTGGCTAATGCAGACAACCACAACGCCGGCTCTCTGGTGAAAGTCATGTCCGCTGATGAAGTGCAATGGGGGTATCTGAACCCTTTGCGTGGCGTGCTCAGTCCCGGAGCTGCGGACCTCTGGGGGGATCGCACGACCGATAGCGCGACAGGCATGCTTGTTCGATTTAAGAAGGGGTTCGAGTCGCCACCTCACATTCATAACATCACCTATCGCGGTGTCGTTATCGATGGAATGATGCACAACGATGACCCTACAGCGGCGAAAATGTGGATGCCACCCGGATCTTTCTGGACCCAGCCCGCCGGCGAAGACCACACAACTGCGGCCGATGGCGAGACGAACCTGATCTATCTGGAGATCGATTCCGGCCCTTACCTGGTAAAGCCTTCGGACGAGCAATTCGATAATGGTGAGCGGCCACTCAACCTGCACGCCGACAACGTGGTCTGGCTCGAAAACAGCGACCTGCACACGATCAATGCGGACAATGTGGAGATTACTCACGTCTGGGGCAGTACTGCCGAAATGGGCGGCTCGATGATCAAACTCGGCGCCGGGTTCGAAGGTGAATTGAAGACGGACGCCAGCGAATTTCGTGCCGTGGTGGTCGGCGGGGAAGTCTCATACAACGCCGACGACCTGGATGAGCCGAAGTTTCTCAAAGCTGGAAGTTACATCGAATCCACCGGCGTATACACCCATCAGCTTGAAAACCAGAGCGATCACGAAGTGACCCTCTATATCCGCACTAACAGTCGATTCTCTGTGCAATAACCCCTAAACGGACCCTGCCGCTGCCCGATCATGAGTTGACCGGGCAGCGGCCAGCAAACATTTCTGTAGAGGCCTATTAAAACCGAGCGGTTGCCGTACAGCGTGTTTTATGACTTTCCGTGATCAATCAGCTCTTCGATAACGGCTGCAACTGCAGCGCATTTCTGATTGTCCAGAGCGTCCGGATGGGGCGGGCCGAATTGACCTTTGTCGTTGTCAAAATAATGGCCTGACGCATTGGCAAATTCGTCTGAAAGCGATGCTCGGGTGAGAACATCGGCTCCAATCGACAGGCTTTTGCCGGCAATTCCAAAACCCTCTTTGACCATCTTTGATGCCAGCAACGACCCTGGATTGACTGCAACGAATATTGGCCCTTCGCTGCCAAGTGACGCAGCCAGTGCATTGTTCCACATGGTCAGTGCCAGCTTGCTTTGGGCGTAGGCCTGCATGTCTTCCAGAAGCCGTTTTTTCCCTCGAAGAGCGTCCATCTCAACTGGGGCCTGTGCCGCAGACGACAGGTTAATCACCAGTGAAGCTGGCTTCAGGATCGGTAGAAGGCGTTTGGTAAGCAGATACGGGGCGACCGTGTTCACCGCAAACCGTACATCCAGTCCGTCCTGGGTGATGGTTTCAGGAACCCGCATGACGCCGGCGTTATTGATGATTACGTCCAACTGGTCATGCTCTTTGGCGATGACGTTTGCCAATGAATCCACTTCTGACAGGCGCGATAAATCCGCTTTATAGGTGTAGATCAGTCCCGCGCCTGTACCATTTGCCAATGTTCTTTCTGTCGTCGCCAGCTTCTCCGCGTTTCTTCCATGCAACAGCAAGGTGTGGCCCTCGGAATAGAGACGCTTTGCGGTTTCAAGCCCGATGCCATCCGTAGCGCCGGTGATCAGTATTTTCTTGGTCATGGTTTGTGTCCTTATTCCGGGAATTCAGGGAGCAGGTCTTCTGCGAGGTACAGGAGGGTTTCTTCAATATCCGCCTGGTTGAATCGCAGGTTCAGCGCTACATGGTTTACACCGATTTCTTCCAGTGATCTCAGGTAAGCCTTCAGGAAGTTCATGCCCGATCTGAAGCCCAGATGAATGGGCTGAGGTGGTGCATCGGGGTCTGCCAGAAGATCAATGTACAGGGATTGCATCACAGGCTTTGAAAACCCTGTTCCACTCGGAATACTCTCACGCCAAGACCTCACGGCGTTTGCTTGGTCGTCGATGTTCCGCGGGTAAGTAATCAACCCATCAGTGTGGCGGGCTCCCCATTGCGGCGTCTGTTGGCTGCCTCCGGTAATCAGCATCGGAATTTCTCCTGCCGTTGGCTTTGGCAGCATGTCCATCTCACCGTTGGTTTGACCATAACGGTTTTCGAACGCTGGCGTGCTGTGGGCCATCTCACGGATGTATTCGAAACTGTCCCGAAAACGCTCGCCCCGATTTTCGTAGGTCTCGTTGAGGGCAGGGTATTCATCAGGGCGGTCGCCGGATGCGATACCGAGTATCAGACGACCACCGGACAGTTGATCGGCCGTGGCTGCGGCTTTCGCGACTTGAGCAGGGTGTCGAAGCGGCAATATCAGGCTCGCGACACCCAGGGCGATATGTTCAGTTTGCCCCGCCAGAAAACCGAGGTAAACGAAAGGATCGAATACCTGGCCAGCATCACCGAACGAGGGCACATTGAACGGGACATCGCGCAACCAGACCAATACCCAACCGATTTGGCTGAAACACCTGATTGTAGCCACGATTGATACAGGCAAATGTCTTTGTGCTCTCGTTCAGTGCCGGCATTGCTTAAACCTCCACGACAACCTTGCCGATGGCCTGGCCACTGGTCAGACGATCATGGGCCTTGCCCACTTCGGAGAGGCTGAATGTCTGCTCATCCAGAAGCGGCTTGACGCCACCCTGATCCACAATCTGCGCCAGTTGGGCCAGGATTTCACCATGCGCTTCCCGGTGATAGTTGTGCAGCATGGGAATCAGCATGAAGACAACGTGAATCGACAGGCCTTTGAAGTGGGCCGTGGTGAGATCCAGCTCTACCATGGCGACGGTGGTACTAACATGGCCATTGAGGGCTGCCGCGTCAAAGCTGTTGGTCATGTTTGCGCCACCGACTGAATCGAAGACCACGTCAAAGCCGGTACCTGCGGTGTGAGCCTGCACATAGTCTGCAACGGTTTCAGTTCTGTAATCGATCGGTGTAGCGCCGTAGCTTTTGACGATGTCGAATGCCTGTTCACCAGAGGCGGTTGAATATACAGTGGCACCAAAGTGCTTGGCCAACTGAACCGCGACATGGCCCACACCACCGGTACCACCATGCACCAGCACTTTCTGTCCGGCCTTCACGCCGGCTCTTTGCAGACCCTCAAATGCAGTGATCCCAACCAACGGCAGGGCAGCCGCTTCACGCATCGAAAGACGTTTGGGCTTGTGGGCAATCAACCGTGCATCGGCTGGCATAAACTCGGCGAGTGCGCCCTGCAGATCGGCCAAACCGCCAGCACAACCATACACTTCATCACCGGGTGCAAAACCGGTCACGCCTTCGCCCACGGCCTCAATGGTTCCGGCAAAGTCCATGCCGAGCACTGCCGGCAGATCCGGTGACAGTGGGAGATCTTTTCCCATCTGGCGAATCATGGTGTCGACGGTGTTGATGCTCGTTGCCGCAACGCGGACGATGACCTGGCCGGGTTGTGCCGACGGCGCAGCTATGTCGGCTTGATCAAACGCTGCCTCAGGGCCGTACTGTTTAAGAACCATTGCTTTCATTGTGTGACTCCAGTTTGCAGGTGATTTGTCTAAGCGACTAAGCACAGATTAAAGGGTCGCGAAAACCGAATAAATGACCAATAATGATTTTCAGAATTCGTAAAATGGATATAAATTCATGGACACCGAAGGGGTAAAGCTGTTTGTTCTGGCGGCTGAAAAACTCAACATCAGCGCCGCCGGACGGGAGCTGGGGATGCCGCCAGCCGTTGCCAGCGCCAGGTTGGCCAAGCTTGAAAAGACCGTTGGAGCAGACTTGTTGCGTCGTTCAACCCGTAAAGTGGCGCTGTCTTCTGAGGGTGCGGAATTCCTGCCTTTTGCCAAGGAAATTCTGGCCCAAGAGAACGCGGCGATGGCCGCGATGGGGTTTGGCAATGAGCATGTGTCTGGCACTCTGCGATTTACCGCATCGAGCACCTTCGCCCAACAATACATCGTGCCATTGGTGCCAGAGTTTCTGGAGATGTATCCGGGTATCAATCTGGACCTGCGATTGTCCGATATGGAGCTGGACCTCATTCAGGGCAGTTTCGATCTAGCTCTGAGGGATGCGGTGTTGCCAGACAGCAATCTGAAAGCGCGGAAACTTGCCGATGATCGACGCATATTCTGCGCCTCCCCCGAGTACCTCGCGAAATGGGGAACGCCGAAACACCCGGACGATTTGCATGCTCATCAGTTGGTCGCCTTCAAATCCCAGGCCACGATTGCGCTAGTTGGGCCAGAGGGCGGAAAAGGGCAGCTGGACCCACGTAATTCGCAGAATCGACTCATCATTGATGACGGTTTGAGTTACAAGATTGCGACCATGGAGGGAGCGGGGATCGCTCTCCATGCTCTATGGAGCGTCCACCGAGAACTGTCTGCAGGAACTCTGGTGCAGGTTCTTCAAGACTACCGGATGGACGCTGAGCCTGCGCTTTGGCTGGTGTATCCGAAATCCAATGTATTAACCGCAAAGGTCCGGGTGTTCATTGATTTTCTGGTAGAGCGAATAGGCCTGAGGCCGCCATGGCTAAGCTAGGCTTCGCTTTGAAAGACGTCTTACCCTTGTTTTTGTTGTTGAGATAGGATCCCTTTCTGGTTCATTTCTTTCATGATGTCATCGCAATACTGTTTCAGAGAATCCCTCAACAATCGCACTGCTGGCGTGATGGATTGTCGTGTTGGGCAAATCAACCATAACTCCGCAACCGGTGGCGTATAGTCTGGCATGACATTGATGACTCGGCCGGCCAACAGGTCGTCCGACATGTCGAGACAGGATTTCACGGCTATGCCGTGTCCGGCCACGCACCAGCGTCTAACCAGATCGCCGTCGTTCGATGCCCGGTTGCCTTTCATTTTTACCCGGAACTCTTCACTGTCCCGTTTAAAGGTCCACAAATCGTAGGGAATATCCTGCAGTTGATAGAAAAGTCCGTTGTGAACTGCCAGGTCGTGGGGGTGTTCTGGCGTACCGTGTTCGCTCAGGTACTCGGGTGTGGCGCAGAGAAGACGGGGAACGTCGCAGATTTTGAACCCATACAGGTTGGAATCGTCCGGTGACCCATACCGGAGGGCCATATCGACCGAATCCCGGAAAAAGTCCACATTACTGTCGGTAATCTGGACGCGTAAACTGAGCCCGTAGTGCGAGGCCATGAGCTGGTCAATCCAGGGCACAACCCGGTTCCTTCCCAGATCGGAGGAGACTGATAGCCGAATTTCTCCTGCCACTGTTTCGCTGCTGGAATGAATGGACTGCCTGGCTTCGTTCAGTAATCCCAATGCCTGTTGGCATTGAGGCAGATACTTTTCGCCGGCTGCCGAGAGTCGCAGTTTGCGGGTAGAACGGATAAACAGCTCAACCCCCAATTCCTGTTCCACGCGCTTGACGGCGGCACTGGCGGTCGCGGCTCGCATATCGAGGCTGGTGGCTGCAGCGGTAATGTTCCGGAATTCAGCCACTTTAAGCACAACGGTCAGATCGTCGAAGGTCATTTTCAAAAATTATTTGATTATGTTTATGGGATTGGCCTGTTTTTCATAGTGTAAAGAGAGATCACACTGCTTACCACGATCAAACACGACCCGCTTACTGTGGAGAAAAACATGAAAGCTGTTGGATACACTGAATCCTTACCCATTAACGATCCGAAATCCCTGCAGGATGTTGAATTACCGAAACCAATTGCGAACGGAAGGGACCTTTTGGTCCGGGTCAGGGCGATTGGCGTCAATCCGGTAGATTTCAAGGTGCGTCAGCGTGCAGCGGCGGAGCCGGGCCAGTTTAAAGTTCTGGGCTGGGACGCTGTTGGAGAAGTTGTTGCGACAGGTGAGGGCGTCTCATTGTTCAAGCCCGGCGATCAGGTGTACTACGCAGGCGATGTAACTCGGCAGGGCAGCAATGCGGAATACCAGATCGTTGACGAACGCATCGTTGGTCGCAAACCCGCCAGCCTGAGTGATGCGGAAGCCGCAGCACTGCCCCTGACTACCATCACGGCTTGGGAAATGCTGTTTGATCACCTCGGGCTTGAACAGCAGCAGCCGGGAAATGTGCATCCGACTGATCAGGTGATCCTTGTAACTGGCGCTGCGGGCGGCGTTGGTTCCATTCTGATCCAGCTGGCGAAGAAATTGACGGGTGCCACCGTTGTGGCAACAGCCTCCCGCCCAGAGTCCCGCGAATGGGTCGAATCATTGGGAGCCGATTTCGTTGTAAACCACCGGGAATCACTGCAGCGGCAGGTTGAACAATTGATGTCAGAGGGCAAAATTGCCCCGATCACACATGTCGCCAGCCTGAATGCTACCGATCAGTATTTCGATGATTACGTGGCTCTGCTCCAGCCATTTGGCAAGATCGCCATGATTGACGATCCTGCTGAGCTGGATGTGATGAAAATCAAACCCAAGAGCCTGTCACTGCACATTGAATTTATGTTTGCGCGTTCTATGCATGGCGCCGATGACATGCAGGTGCAGCACGACCTTCTTGAGACGGTAGCGAGTCTCGTGGATCAGGGGGTTATTCGAACCACGGCCGGAAAAAACCTTGGTCTGATTAGCGCCGAAAACCTGCGTGCTGCACACACCGAGCTGGAAGCCGGCAAAGCGGTTGGCAAAATTGTTTTGGAAGGTTTTGAGAAGTGAAGCCTTTGAAATTCCCGACGGGATGGCTAAAGCCATCCCTTTTGGTCACGTTGATCATTCCTGAATTTCGGCTGAAAACACCTCAACCAAATAATCAATCATTGCCCGGACTTTTAGGGGTAGCCGCCGATCAGGCGAGAACAGCACGTACAGCCCGCCTGGCTCCAGTGGTGGGTGATCCAGGCTCAGGGATATCAGTTCGCCGTTGGCCAGAGCCTCCGCCACGATGAACTCGGGTTGATAGATAATGCCTTGGCCCCGAATGGCGGCCGCCATCAAGGCATCGCCATTGTCGGCTCTGAGGTTGCCCTTTACCGGAATCTCAAGTTCACCATGGTGACCAAACGCCCAGAAACCCTTGCTCTGAAACGGAGACAGAGTATAGCTCAGGCAGTTGTGTCTAGACAGGTCATACACGCGCCGAGGTGTACCGTGCTTCGCGAGGTAATCCGGCGAGGCACAGACTTTCATGGGGCTATCTCCCAGGCGCCGCGCTCTGAGATCGCTGTCCGCAATATAGCCCACGCGGAAAATCAGGTCCCAGCTGCCATCAAATAGATTCTGCCGTGAATCACTCAGTCCCAGTTCAACATCTACCATCGGATATCGCTCGGTAAACCCGGGGATCAGTGGAGCAATGAACCGAAGCCCGAAGGAGAGTGGAACATTCACCCGCAAACGCCCCTTTGCTTCTTGCCGCTGGGCGGAAATATCAGATTCCACTTCGTCCAGGTCCTGAAGAATGCGCTGGCATCCTTCCAGATATTCCCTGCCAGGATCGGTCAGGGACAGCCCTCTGGTTGTCCGATGGAGTAGCTTGACTCCAAGTCTCGATTCAAGGGCATCGACATGTTTGGTTGCCATAGCCGGCGACATGCCTAGCGACCGCGCAGCAGCCGACAAACTACCGCGAGAGGCCGCCTGGACGAAAACGCGCATACTGGTATACCGGTCCAACGTTTACTTCCTACTCTCAGTTAAAGCTCTCCTGTGATTATAGCCGGTTCTAAGATATTCAGGTGCGAGCTATAATTTGGCATCTTAAATGACTCAATACCTTTCCGGGGTTTTATAGATCGATGATTCAAGACAGCAAAACTCGATATGGCACCATCAGCAAGTTTCTGCATTGGTCTATGGCGTTACTCGTGGCCTGGCAGGTTCTGAAGTTCGGGGATCGCATTTCTGATGGTGAGCACTGGGTTGGGCAAACGCTGGTTCCTTGGCACATATCGATCGGAACATTGCTGCTAGTGCTGATTATTGTGCGTCTATTTTGGGCGGTTCGTCAGCGCGCTCGGAGACCTGTACCCAATGCGTCAATGGCTAAGTTGGTCAAGGCAGGCCATGGATTGTTGTATCTGGCTCTTTTGCTGATGCCTGTTACCGGGATTCTGGTGATGCTGGGCGGAGGTTATGGCGTGACAGCTTTTGGCATCGAGATTTTGCCCAAAGGTGATGGGCTTGGCTGGGCGAAAACGCTGGGAGAGTTACATTCTCCTCTGGCCTGGATTCTCTCTGCGCTGGTTGTGGGGCACGTCGTCATGGCGCTGGCTCATCACTTCTTGAAGGGCGACGATACCCTCAAGCGCATGGTTTGACGTGATCAACGAGGAGGTAACGGTTTGGCTATACCCCAAGCGAGAGAGCTCGAAGTAAAAAGGCGTTCGTGGGTGACGAAAAACATGCTCCGAATCACCCTCGGTGGCGATGGGCTGGAGGATTTCCCACAAGGGCAGGAGAGTGCCTATATCAAGCTGCTGTTCCCACAAGGCGGTGATGCCCGTCCCCTGATGCGAACCTACACTGTCCGCCATCAGCGTTCGGATGAGATTGACGTCGATTTTGTCATGCACGAGGACCATGGTCCGGCTTCTGCCTGGGCCAGTGAAGCCGAGCCCGGGGACAAGATTCTGGTGGCAGGCCCCGGCGCCCGGAAGCTGATCAGTCGGGAAGGGAACTGGTTCCTGTTGGCAGCCGACATGACGGCACTTCCGGCCCTTAGCGTCAATCTGGAACAACTTCCCGACTATGCCCGAGGTTACGCCGTAATCGAAGTTCGCGAGGAAGCCGACATTCAGTCCTTAAAGCATCCGCCTGGACTGAAAATCCACTGGGTCATCAATGCAAAACCATGCCCTGAGGGGCGTCCTCTATTGGAGAAAGTGCAGTCTTTGGCTGTTCTTCCGGGCACACCTTCGGTATGGGCAGCCTGCGAATTCGGCTCTATGCGAGCTTTAAGGCGATATTTGCGCCAAAGCTTTGATGTACCAAAGGCGCAGTTTTATGTGTCCAGCTATTGGAAGATAGGCCAGACGGAAGATGGTCATAAGCAAGCAAAACAACGTGATAGCGAGGAATCCTCAACTAACTAGGAGAGAAGCATCCATGCGAAAGTCGATGACCGATCCGGTGAACGTAGTTTTTTTGATAGCTGTCATGCTTGTCAGTAGCGTAGCACACGCACAATCTCGCTGGTCGGACTCAGAACCGTTGCCGTCGCCGCGACAGGAAATATACGCAATCACATATAACGGTATGATTTATACCGCCGGGGGTATTGCAGATGGAGCGTCTGCGGTTCGCAACGAGTTTAACGCCTTTGATCCGCGGAAGGACCTATGGCTTGAGCTCTCTGATTTGCCCGCCCCGCGCCATCACATAACCCTGTCAGCGCTTGACGGTGTAATTTATGCGGTGGGCGGGTTTTCCGGCGGGTTCCCCAATTGGAAGCCGGAAACGTCGGCCTATGCCTATGACCTTGAGGGGGGTGAGTGGAAAACACTTCCAGCTTTACCTGTCGCGCGCGGTGAGCATGTCTCGGTGACCGCAGCCGGAAAGATCTACGTGATCGGCGGGCGGGTCGGTGAAACGCCGAACGCCGCGCATTACAAGGATCACCGCGATACCAGTCGCGTCGACGTCTTCGATCCGAACACCCAAACCTGGTCTCGCGGTACCGACGCGCCAACCGCCCGAAACAGTGCGGCTAGCGCAGTAATCGGTGACAAAATTTACGTTGTGGGTGGCCGGCAGTATCTTGAGCAGCCAAACGGCGACGCAGCAAATGTAAACGTCGCATCACTCGAAGTCTTCAATACAAAGACCGGTCTGTGGTCGCGGAAGGCTCCGATGCCGAAGGCTGCTGGTGGCATCGCCGCAACAGCACTCGACGGCAGACTATACGTTTTCGGTGGCGAGCAGTGGACGCCTACCAAAGAGGTGTTTGCCAGCGGTTGGGTTTATGATCCGTCTGCAGACGCCTGGGAAAGTCTGCCTGATATGAAGACGCCACGACATGGAGCGGCGGCCGGTGGCATTGCGGGACGCATATTTGTTTTCGGCGGGGCCACCGAAACCGGAGCAGGCGACGTGGCTGTGAACGAGGTACTGGCCGTACAGCCATGACCAGAAAGTCTGGCGATGTCTGTGGTATGTGAGGTCCACTGCTTCGATTACGGCGGCTGTCTTGATTGCCGTTACTCTTTGAACAGGTGTTTTCGGTGAAAACGGAGATGCGACTCAATGAAGCTACTGATGAAATAGTAGCTATGGTCGTAGCCCTGCCGAAAATTCAACTCAAGAGGGTAGTTGGTGATCTCGGCCGCAGTCATTAGGGCCTCAGGATGAAGTTGTTCCGTAAGGAAATTGTCTGCGTCCCCCTGGTCGACTAGGGCTGGCACGAACTGACGGGACTCCCGCATTAGCATACTGGCATCGTAATCGGCCCAGCGAGAGGTGTCTTTACCCAAATAGGCGGTAAAGGCTTTCTTCCCCCACCGGCAGTTGACCGGGTTGCTGATCGGGCTGAAGGCCGACACCGACTGGTATCGGTCGGAATTACGCAGCGCCAGGACCAAAGCTCCGTGACCACCCATTGAATGTCCGGCGATCGAGCGCTGATCAGTGACGGGAAAGACAGACTCAATCAATGCTGGCAACTCATTCAAAACATAATCGTACATGTGGTAATGCTGGTTCCAAGGGCCTTCTGAGGCGTTGACATAAAAGCCTGCACCCTGGCCAAGATCGTAACTTTCATCGTCCGGAACGTGTTTGCCCCGTGGGCTAGTGTCCGTTGCCACAATGGCAATGCCTAGCTCTGCAGCCACTCGATGGGCTCCGGCTTTATTCATGAAGTTCTCATCGGTGCACGTTAGGCCGGACAGCCAGTAAAGTACCGGTACTCTTTGCCCGTTCGCGACCTGAGGTGGCAGGTAAATTGCGAAACGCATGGCGCAGGCGAGACTTTCGGACTGGTGACGGTACTGTTTATGCCAACCGTCAAAACTTTTGTTTCTGCTCAGGTTTTCAATTGCCACAGGAAGCTCCATCGGTCAATGGGCCGCCGGTCCGGTTGGACAAGCGGCCGCCAGGGTTACTTGTCGAAATGGATGACGCTACGGATGCTCTTGCCTTCATGCATCAGCTCGAAGGCTTCATTGATATCATCCAGGCCCATGGTGTGGGTGATGAAATCATTGAGCTTGAACTCGCCCTGCAAGTAGCGCTCGACAATACCGGGTAGCTCAGAGCGACCCTTGACGCCACCGAAAGCGGAACCTTTCCAGACTCGGCCGGTGACGAGCTGGAATGGACGGGTGGAGATTTCCTGGCCAGCCCCGGCGACACCAATGACCACTGACTCACCCCATCCTTTGTGGCAGCATTCCAGGGCAGATCGCATGACGTCGACGTTGCCGATACATTCGAAGGAATAATCTACACCGCCCTCAGTCAGCTCGACGATCACTTCCTGAATGGGCTTTTCGTAGTCTTTGGGATTGATGCAATCTGTCGCGCCCAACTGACGAGCCAGGTCGAACTTGCTCTCGTTAATGTCGATGGCAATGATTCGGCTGGCCTTGGCCATGGTTGCACCGATGATGGCAGACAGACCGATACCGCCGAGCCCGAAGATCGCAACAGTAGCGCCTTCTTCAACCTTGGCGGTGTTCATGACCGCACCCATACCCGTGGTCACTCCGCAGCCCAGTAGGCAGACTTCTTCCAAGGGTGCTTCTTTGTTGACCTTGGCGAGGGATATTTCTGGCAGTACGGTGTATTCGGAAAAGGTGGAACAGCCCATGTAGTGATGGATAGGCTGGCCGTCCTTGTAGAAACGGCTGGTACCGTCGGGCATCAGGCCTTTCCCCTGGGTTTCGCGGATTTTTCCGCAAAGGTTGGTCTTCCCGGAGAGGCAGAATTTGCACTCGCCGCACTCTGGCGTATAGAGAGGGATAACGTGGTCTCCGATCTCGACGCTTGTCACTCCTTCACCAACCGCTTCCACGATTCCGCCACCCTCGTGGCCTAGGATCGCTGGAAAGTTACCCTCTGGGTCCTCCCCGGAGAGCGTGAAGGCATCGGTGTGACACACTCCGCTTGCGATGACTTTCACCAGCACCTCTCCCCCTTTCGGAGGCATCACATCCACTTCTTCGATTGACAGTGGCTGACCGGGGCCCCAGGCAATTGCCGCTTTCGATTTGATCATCTCAGCCATAACTCTCTCCTTTAGTCACATTTGGAAGGCGGGAAACCGCCGGACTCGCCAGCTCATTGTATTTATTTCGTATTGATTGATAATGTGGCTTTATATTAATTCACCTTTACCAATGTGGAATAATTGTGTTGGTGAAAGCTGACGAGGGCAGGGTATGTACCATTGGGAAGGCGTGAACGAATTCGTCGCTGTGGCGGAAACAGAAAACTTCACCCGGGCCGCCAAAAGGCTGGGCATTTCGACTGCCCAGGTCAGCCGCCAGATCAGTGCGCTTGAAGCCCGGCTATCCACTCGTCTTTTCTATAGAACGACTCGAAGGGTTTCCGCGACCGAGGCCGGGGAGATTTATTACCAGCATTGCCGACAGGTGCTGGAAGCTCTCGAAGAGGCGGAGCGCTCAATCACGAATATGCAGTTAGTACCACGGGGCAGGTTGAAACTAACGGCCCCGGTGACCTACGGCGAGAAGTCAATAGCACCCCTGCTCAACGACTTTTTGATGCGCTACCCAGAGCTCGAAGTAGAGGTGAACCTTACTAACCAGACGCTGGACCTGGTGGCCGAGGGTTACGATCTCGCAGTGCGGCTCGGTAAGCTCGAAGACTCCACCCTGATGGCCAGGCGCCTAGCGTCCCGGACACTTTTCGTTTGCGCCTCCCCGGCTTATCTATCGGCCCGCGGAACACCGCATTCCCTGTCCGAGCTTGCGCACCACAACTGCCTTCTGGGCAATCTGGATTATTGGCGTTTCCAGGAAGCGGGCCAACCGCGCAATGTGCGGGTAAGCGGCAATATCCGTTGTGACAGCGGCAGAGCGCTGTTGGATGCGGCTCTAAAAGGCATAGGCATTGTTCAGTTGCCGGATTACTACGTAAAGCGGGCCTTGGATTCGGGTGCGTTGGTACCGCTGCTGACTCACTATCAGGAGGATGACGACGGTATCTGGGCGGTGTATCCCCATAACCGTCACCTGTCGCCGAAGGTGAGGATGCTGTTGGATTTTTTTGTGGAGTCACTTGGCTCTTAGGGACGTGAACACCGATAGGATTATCAGTTAAACGCCAGGGTTTGGCCCGAACTTCTTTCAACGGAATGCTGCCTACCAAGTGTGCTAGAACACTCTGGATATAGCTATTGCGAATACTGCCGCGGTGAGGACGTCGACGCCCTCCGTAGGATGACCAAACGAAGTGCTCAACCCGTGACACTGAGAATCAGAGGGTTACGGCTCGAATTCCACCTTTCCACACAAAATGCTTACAGTGGCGTATACGTATTTCGTGAGCCGGCTTGGTTAACGATGTGTCGTAAAGAGATAAATGCGGGGGCTAGCTTATCTCCGCAGAGTAAGCCTTGGGAGTAGTGCCAAACCAACGCTTGAAGGCCTTGTAAAAACTGCTGGTATCCTTGTAGCCGAGGCTTAAACTGATCGCACTTGCATCAATGCCTGCCTGAATAAGCGCCAATGCCTCACGTTTCCTCACAGCCTCCACAAGCGATTGAAAATCAGTTTCCTGCTGCTTTAGCTGCCGATACAGAGTTTGTCGGCTCATGGCCAGATCGGAACAGACGGTGCTGATCGTTACCGCTTTGCCTGAAGCAAATCGTTCCCGTATGTGGGTTTGAACTTTCTGCTCAATGGGCGTGCTCTTCTGCAAGGCCTTGAGGCTTTGCCTAGCCTGCTTTTCTATCAGTATCTTCAGTAATTCGCTGCTGCTGACGATAGGCAAGCTCAGAAGTGCCGCGTCAAAACGAACGTAATTTTCGTCAGCATTGAACACGAGTTGTTCGCAAAATATCGATTTGAACGGCTCGGAATACTCTGGCTCGGCGAATATGAAGCCGGCTTCCCGGATCGGGAAGTTATGATTGCTCAGTGCACGAGCCCAGGCTGTCATGGCGCTCATGCTCCGCTCGATCGCAATATCGGGATAGCCTTTGTTCTGATCCAGCCTAAACGTTAATAAGCAGGTGCCTGCATGCTCGGTGAACGTCCAACTCTCGGAAGGATTCATCAGGGCGATGTTTTGGATGAAGATTGTGAGAGCCTCGCGCAGGTTACTTGCCTGACTGACCCAACTGGCCAACAAACCCTTTGCGGCCGGGTTAATTGTTTGCCCTACCTCCAGGCCAATTCCGGGACCCTTACCCGCCGCTTCCAGAGCCTGCCAGAGTGCGACCAGCGTGGACTCTGGAATACGAATATTTGGATCTACGCTCTCAGGATCATCAAGGCCCAAAGCATCCAGCTTCCGCTGAGACATCAAACCCAGGCTGCGGCAGGTGGCCACTAAATCCCGGCAAGCGGCGCTAGAAACTGTGTCCCAGTGTGTGTTTTGGTGCATGCCTGTTACCAACGGACAATCGAATGATACCAACGGACCTAGGTCCGAATGAGGTCACTGCATAACATTACCACTTTATGGCTGCGGCAAGGATTGAATGGTGATGATGAAAGGGACCTGGGTATTTGCATCGGCTCTAATAACAAGTCTGTTTTTAACCGCGTGCGCTGAACCGATCGATCAATCCTGGCTAGAGCAAAAATACAGTAGTCCGGCGTCAGGTTTTATGTTCATTGATGGCAACCGAGTGCATTACAGGGATGAAGGAGTAGGGGAGCCATTGGTGCTGATCCACGGGACAGCCTCTTCGCTGCACACCTGGGATACGTGGGTTCAGGGGCTAAAATCAAACTATCGCGTTATCCGATTGGATCTGCCCGGGTTTGGTTTGACGGGCCCCGACCGGGCTGATCGATACGAAATCGAGGATGATGTCAGGTTACTTACGGCGTTCCTGGCCCGGCTTGGGGTTGAGAAAGTGCATCTGGCTGGCAGTTCGCTGGGCGGCCGTATTGCGTGGCAACTAGCACTGGACTATCCGGAAAAAGTTGAATCCATGACTTTGCTGAATGCGCTGGGCTACCCTCAGGAGCGTTGGCCTTTACCCATCGAAATGGCGCAATGGCCCTTCATGGATAAGATCATGGCAAGCTTTTCACCACGCTTCATGTATGCGTCAGGCTTAAAGGATGTTTACTACGACGAGGCGCTGGTAAACGAAAGATTGGTAGACCGCTACTTCGAGCTGTCTCGCTATCCCGGTAACCTTGCTGCGTTTCCAAAGCGCGTTCAGGCACGCCTCGATATGGATGCATCGCTGATAACCGAAATCCGCGTTCCCACGCTGATTCTTTGGGGAGAAGAAGACCAGTATTTCCCGGCGGAAAATGCCCATCGGTTCGGATCAGATATTGCCAACTCAAGGGTGCATGTTTATCCGGATGTCGGTCATTTGCCGATGGAAGAGGTGCCGGAGCTTTCCCTGGCACACTTCATTGCGTTTATTTCCAAAAACGCGGTTCAGTGAGTTAGGCGCTGATAAGAAGGGAAAATCATGAAAGTATTGGTTGCTGGTGGCAGCGGTGCTACCGGGCAGATGCTCGTAAAGCAATTATTGGATCGTGGGCTATCTGTCCAGGCGATCGTGCGCTCGCCCGATAAATTTCTCAAAGCTGTAGGGGAACGCAAACGCTTGCTGGTCATTAACGCTTCGATCCTGGAGCTGAGTGATACCGAGCTTGTTCAGCATGTGCATGGATGCAGAGCCGTTGTTTCCTGCCTTGGGCACACAATGAGTTTCAGAGGCGTCTATGGAAAGCCCCGGCGGTTGGTGTCGGAAGCCACTCTGCGTTTGTGCGAGGCAATAAGAACGATTAAGCCGACGCAACCATTAAAGTTCGTTCTAATGAATTCTGCTGGCTGCCGGAATGACGATTTGGCGGAAAGCGTATCGGTGGCAGAAAAGTGTGTTGTTGGTCTGATTGGGTTGCTGGTGCCGCCGCATTTGGACAACGAGCACGCATCGAAATACTTACGCCGCCAAATTGGCCAACAGGATGAAAGTATCGAATGGACGATCGTCCGCCCCGATACTCTGGTCGATAACGACGATGTTTCGGGATATGAGGTTCATCGTTCTCCAATACGAAGCGCTATTTTCAATGCAGGCCAAACGAGCCGAGTCAACGTTGCCCACTTCATGGCTGAATTGATCACGGAGGACACCGTTTGGAATTCTTGGATTGGTCAATCTCCGGTTATCTACAACTCAGACTCAGTTGAGTGACGCAGCATGCTACAACCCGCCCTGGAAAAAATTAGAACTTTCGAAACGCCAAACTCTCTTGCTCGCTGGCTCAAGGAACATCACGCCGTTGAGCGGGAGCTGTGGGTAAAAATATTCAAGAAACAGACCGGTATTTTGTCTGTTACCTGGGATGAGGTCGTTATTGAGTCGCTTTGCTGGGGCTGGATTGATGGAGTTAAGCGTTCAGTTGACAACCAGGCTTACCTACAACGCATTACCCCAAGAACAGCCCGAAGCATTTGGTCCAAAAGAAACACGGAGCTTGCCGAACGTCTGATCACCGAAGGCCGGATGCGAGAACCAGGTCTCTCGCAGGTTCGTGCCGCCAAATCGGATGGTAGGTGGAACGCGGCATACAAGGTAAGTGAAATGAAGGTGCCCTCGGACTTTGTTAAAGCTCTGGAAGCAAGACCGGATGCAAAAGCTTTCTTTGATTCGCTTCCAAAATCGAGCCGCTCTTTGATTGCTGTTGGTTTAGCGAGTGCTAAAAAGCCTGAAACCAGGAAAGGGCGATTTGATAGGTATATCGACATGCTCGTACACAAACAAAGACCAAAATGAGAATAAGAATTCCAATTTATAAATATTGGAAGCAATCGCGTGATTTATCGTTATGAGGGAGGCATTAGGTGATACTCCCTAAAGTCGATAAAGCAGGTCTATGGCTGGCGCGTTTCTTTTTTGTTGTATTCAGCATACTACTTTTTGAGGACATCGCTGGTGATTCGTTCAGCTACAGGCAAATGGGACGGCAGCATCAGGTAAGCGCAGAAGGCAGCCCATTCAAATACTACTTTGCTTTCTTATGGGACATTTTGGTTGTACTGGTATCCGGATTTTTTGGCTTTATCGCAAAACGAAAATAGAGAGTATTAACAAATGCCAAGACAAGCTTTATCTGCGCTGTTCTTTTGTGGCGTACTTGCAGCATGTGGCGATACTGCTACCAACCTTACTGGAAACAGTGATCTCTCGGATGATCTGGTCGACTTTCCTGGTTTGAATGCAAATGCTCTTCTCGCCGGACCTGGAGGGAACGAGCAAGGGCGCTGGACTTACGGTGTTGAGAGACCATTGCTCAGTATTCAGCGGCAAGACAACGGCATCTGCATTCTCGATAATGGCCTGGTCAGCGTCATTGATATGCGAAACGACATAGACGAAGTTTGGGAGGCAACTTCAGGAAGTGGTTTAGCCAATACGATCGATGACCATGCTTTTCCGGCCTTTTCCTTCCCCTGCGGTGACGAGCCATTTAACGAGCAGCGAAAAATCGAAGACGAATATGGGGTCTGGACTTACTCAACGCTGAACGATGCGATGCATTACGGTAACGTTGTCTATCAAATGTTTTACAGGCATTTGGGCGAGCCACCTCTAAAAGGAAAAATACGTTTACGCGTGCATTACGGAAATCGCTCCAGCCAAGCTGCGTACTGGGACGGGGGCTATGCAAATTTTGGGGATGCCTACCCGTTCTATTATTCAATGGCCTCTCTCGACCTCATCGCGCACGAAATTGCACATGGAGTGCTGGGACGAATATCAAGGCTAAAGCCTTTTGAAACCGAGCTTAGCCAGGATGCGAAGACCCTACACGAAGCCTTTGCCGACATATCCGGCGTGATGGCTGAGTATCAAAATTCAGGCGTTATTGACTGGGTCCACGGTCAGGGCTTTTATGGCCGAGCACGCTATCTAAATAAAGTCAAAACGGAAGCAAGCGCCATCAGCAGTTATTTGGAATATGGTGACGCGGGTGATAATTATTACTTGCGGATTGGTTTAATTACTTACCCGTTTTATCTGTTATCCCAGCAGTGGGGGCTGAGCAAAAGCTATGCTGTGTACATCGAAGCAGCAAAAAATTGTTGGACTGCCGATACAACACTGCTGGAAGCAGCAGCATGCATTCAACAAAGTGCGATTGCCATGCACCTACCAAAACAAGCTGTGGTAGATGCCTTTGCGACAGTGGATATAGATCTGAACGAGTAAATGCATGCTGTTCTGCATTGCACTTCCACAGCTTCGCGGCTCCAAAATTGCAGCAAAGCTTCACATTATGCCTCTGGTAGGAACGAGAGATGAGATTCTCAAACCGTATCGGCGCGCTCCTTATGGTCTTCGCCGAGACCGCGATGGGAGCGACATCGCCGGACTGCGTGACTGATAAATACCAGCGGTATACAGAGGCGCAGCGAACGTGGCAGCAAGGCCTTACGCAGCTGGTTGTGGATGTGGCCCCAGGGTACGAGGACCTAGCGCAGAGGTACCTGGAAGACCAGTTGAGGTTGATCGAACTCCGCGAACTTGAAATGGCCTACTTCGCCCATGCGGCGCCCGCCAAATTACGGATGCAACAGCCGCTGCATAGTTGGCTCAGCCTCTCCAAAACCGACCGCCAGCAACTGGCATCAAAGAGTGAACGGTATGCACAGCTCCGGGATCAGGCGCGGGCCGCTCGTTCCCGGCCAGCACATCCCAGGGGTGCAAACCTCCGTGAAATCATGAAGAACGAAATAATGACGTCATCCGAGTACAAGGATCTGTTGCAGGAGTTCCTTGAAGCCACGAACGCTGCTGAGGCCATCAAATGTTGAAAGGCATAATGGTGGCTCAACTCGGGCCTGATGCACCAAAAGAGAACAACAAACATTGGACATTGGGGCAGTCCGCTTCTCTATAGATTCGTGGATGCAGAATCTATTTTCAAAGGATATGACCTCCCTGACGAACAAGAATTGGCAAATGGCCGTGTCATGGCATGATAAGCGCAGGCAGTAGTACGCTGAAAAGCGCGCGTCTGCTGCGAGTGTTATCGCACCATCTGAATGGTCGTTTTGCGACCAGGGCATACTCCGGGCCCAGCTAAACAAAAGCGGATATTTGCCTTAAGCAAGTTATCCGTGAAAAGCTCGGTGCTTAAAGGATCTGCCAGAGTGGTGCAAGACTCGGCCGTTGTGCGCTGGCGTTGGGGTTGGGGTTCGCTTTTGGTGATAGGCCGATTCATAACGTTGGCTGAATGTTTCACGCGGCTTGTGAACGAGGCTGCTCCGGTCATGATATTTCCACATTATTTTGGAGGACCGCATGCCTGACTTAACTTACCTGCGACCATTCGATCCTGAGCGCTTCAACGTTCGCGGCGATCAACCGACGATGAAAGCGGTCGTGACCATGGGCAACGGTGGTTATGAGAAACTCGACTACCGCGATGTCCCAATTCCTGTTCCGGGGCCGGGCGAGGTTTTGCTGAGGGTCTTGGCGGCCGGGGTCAATAACACGGAAATCAATACACGTATTGGCTGGTATTCCTCGTCGGTTCAGGGTGGCACCGAGCAATTATCTGAAACGAATGATGAGCCACAGATTGACGATGGCGGCTGGAACGAATCAACGCCGTTTCCGTTTATCCAGGGGACGGACTGCTGTGGGGAAGTCGTCGCCTTGGGGCAGGGTACGAAAGCGCCGAATATTGGGAAGCGAGTTCTTGTCAGGGCCTGTATGCGTGTTAAAGGTTTTGATTCTCTGGATAATCTCTGGATGGCGTCGGACTTCGACGGAGCATTCGCTCAATACGTGACCGTGCCGGCCAGCGAGGTATTTGAAATCCAGAGCAACTGGAGTGACGTGGAGCTCGCGACAATCCCCTGTGCTTATGGAACGGCAGAAAACATGTTGCATCGAGCGGGCGTTAATAGCGCTGACCGCCTGCTGGTAACCGGAGCGTCGGGCGGGGTCGGATCAGCGGTTGTCCAACTGGCCAAGCGCCGGGGTGCCTATGTTATCGCCGTAGCCGGCGAAAGTAAGCTGGACGCTGTCAGGAGCCTGGGGGCCGACCAGGTCATCGCCCGAGGCATGGAGTTGTCTACTGAAATTCAGGACTCTTCAGTGGATGTTGTTATTGACAATGTCGCCGGTGAGCAAGTTGGCAAGCTGTTGAAGCTGATGGCTCGTGGTGGCCGGTATGCGTCGTCTGGAGCGATTGCCGGGCCTATCACCATTATCGATATGCGCGATTTTTATCTCAAGGATCTGACGCTGTTAGGTTGCACCGCGTGGGACGAACCGGTCTTTTCAAACCTCATCGAATATATTGAAAAGGGTGAGATACGTCCTCTGGTCGCAAAAACGTTCGAGCTGAAAGAAATAGCGACTGCACAACAGGAATTTCTCAAGAAGACGCATTTTGGAAACTTTGTATTGGTGCCTCCGCAATGAAAGCTGCTGCTCGCCGGGCAATAAGCGAAAAGGTACTTTCCAAATTCAAAGACCCTGACCATACGATCCACGCGACTAGGGCGTGATTGCGTGCGCTATCCCCGAAAGCCCATAAAAAAGCCGGGTGTGTGAAGCCCGGCAATCAGATGAGCAACGCTTGGAGTCAAGAACAGCTGTGTAGTCCGTTCTCACTTTCAGAATCCCAGAGAAATATTGCAATATGGCCGCCTCTTTACTGAAACTCAGTTAATCGGATGCTCAAGTTCGCCCAACCCTTTCCCCAACAACATTGCCAGATAGTGCCGAGCGGCATGCTCACTTGTGCTGCGGAACAGAGAGCTCTCACCCTCGATGTGGACTTCATAGCGGAAGGGCCTGAAGAAGCCACTCACTTCCCTGATGCCCAGCTCCAGGAGTTCCACACACCCTTGCTTGCAAGACCAAAGGACACGAGCTTCTACCCCTTCGATCGCGTTTTCCATGATTGACATAGATGCCCTCGTTGAAACGACGCGCAGATAGATCTGCTTCAGAGGGCTCATCCTGAGCACGTCACCCAGATAGGGTGCCAACTGTTTTTTCCTTTAGTTGGCACTATTCAAACAATCTTTTGTTTCGGGACCGTGAAAAGCACTAACGGGAGAAGGGTAAAAACCGGCCCCGTCCAAGAGCCGGACAACAAGATCGGTTTTCCGGTCGTGGTCTGTGACTGGCATGAATACTTCCCAGCCATCAGCTGTAAACCAGCTAGCGGCCAGGTTTTCGTAAGAAATTTGCTTGTAGTGTTGGTACGCGGGGGCAGTACGCTGTGCAATTTTAATCGGCATGGTGGCACCTATAAATTGATGCCGTATGTCGGGCTATGGCCCCCCGAATACGAACCGGACCACCCATAAGGTTGATCCCCAATTTACAATCACCATGCAGCTATCGCTGACATCTAGAGGCAAAGGCTGCCAGCCCCGAAGAATCCCGAATGGAATATCTTTCGTGAATGCCACTATCAGACCCTAAAGGCCGTGATTAATTTATATTTGAAAATTATCAGCGATAGGGGATAGCGTCAATCCAAGTAACGATCAGAATGTTGGCGGGTAGGTTACACTGCTTCGGTAGTGGTGAATCAACACCCGCAATAATAGCTTGAACGATCAACTCAACGCGGAACTAGCAGGTCTCCAGAGCCTGTAGACGACCACACAAAGTGCTAAATTCGTCGTCCACCTCGGAGTTTGAAATAGTCTCGCTGAAGCCGAAAGACTGGAGGCGAGCGATCAGGGGGTTTACCGGGTGACCCAAGGTTTCCGGGGGACGTGAAGGTTTTAATCAAGGTGGCAGCCTTGCCGAAAGGCGAGTTAATGGTTAAAACATCAGTACCTACCCAAGATTTGGAGTTCCATGATGTTTTCTCGGCTTAATTCATGCGTGCTTTCGCTGCTCCTGGTCACCAGCGCGGCTCACGGCGGTTTCCCGCCATCCTGGTACATGAATGCTCTTGAAAAGCCTGACCCCAAAACCCTGGGTTACGTTGCCCGGTTTGAGGAAGATGCCTGCGTGATTACGGAGCGCGAACTAAAAGACGCCGTGGCAAGCGTTATCACGGGATCGGAAGTTGAGCCAAAGTCAGGACCCCGCGGGGAAGTCCACTTGAGTGTCAGCGTCAGATGCCTCGACGTCGACCAGACCTCCGTCTTTTCCCTCGCCATTCAGTTTGGCAGAAAGGACTCCGACTCAACGGTGCTTTACGTTAGAGACTACGGCGAGATCTTCGCATCTATGGAGGCTGACGCCGTGCTGCAAAACATAAAAACCGCAGTCGAAGCTGCGATGACCGATTACACTTTGGCCAATTTCGACCGGTGATAGGGAATCGCACGCTTTGTGAATCCTCCATTTCTTTTTGGCCACGCTGGTTGCCGCGATTGAGCAACATGGTACCGAATGGCATGTTCGATACTGGCTGTACGTCGCTGCGGCCATTCCTGAACAGAAGCTGATTTTCTTCGAGGGCAAATCGTGGTCTATCCGCCTGACTGTTCGCTTTGCGACCTTCACTTGGGTTAGTCAGAGTTGAATGATCACGCTGCGCAAGGGCAAGAAATTTGTTTTATCCCCTTAGAAAATACGGAAAATAGGCAGATCACTCCTCAACCAACAGAGCAAACTGCGTGGAATACCTCATCACGATGTGGGATCTGGCTAGAGCCGGCGAAAAGCAAGGTGTTCTGTTTTTCATTGCCGTTTACTGCTTTTTGATCATGAGTATTTCGCTCATAGGCCAGTTGCGAATGCGGCAGTGGCCTTCAGTCACAGGCAAATTGCTGGAAGGCGGCCCCCGCACCATCGGCGGGAGCGATCGATATGACGCTGATACTCGTTATGTGGTCAGCGCCCTTTACGAATATGAGATCAGCGGTAGAAGGTATCAGGGCAAACGTGTCTCACCCTGGATCTTCGTCACCAATCGAAACGCCAAAGGTATTCTCGATCATCAGTTCAAAAGCGTGGATCGGCAGGGGGACTTGGTAAAGATTTTTTATAACCCAAACAATCCGAAGAAAAGCACGCTGTTGAAACCCGGAAAATTCGGACTCTGCATCTCTTTCGTGATTTGGATAGGTCCGATGCTTTCCTACCTTACCTCATACCATTGAAATCCGAGAGTAGATCTGACAGTTGAAACTGAAATCCTACTATTCGCTTTGCGACCACAGCGCCAGATTTTGCAGCGAGCGCGGTAAGCCTTCATTGAGCCTCAGCCAACGCCTTCTCGGTTTGCCCAAAGAAGCCGCTCAGTTGTCATTTTCTGAGCCGGTCACCTGAACGTGCCACTTATCGCCTGGCTGTGCAGACAACAGTAGTTTGGCGGTTCCGCTCTTATCGAGCTTTGTATGGTCCGCGGTGACTCGGATGCGGGTAAAGGGATTCGAGGGGGCCGGGTTGATCTCGGCGACAAATGGCTCGAGGTTTGGATTTTTTCGTTTGGGCTTAAAGCGAAGAGCCGTCGCCTGTTCATGCTCCAGACACTGAATGTAAAAGATGAGGTCGAGCGCTGACGCGCTTCGCCACTCCGTATCCATCACGGTCGCCACTTCCCAGTTGCTCATATCGGGTTCCAGCGCGATGCCAAAGGTTCCCGACAGCTTCTGCCACCAATGGCTGAACACGGCGGCGTCATTACGATGCAATTCGGTGGTCGGAACTCGCGGGTCCGCGCCCCGACGAAGCAGTTGTTGGGTCAGATGTTTACCAAAACCGCAAAAGTCCGCGTACTGCCGGTTACCCAGAGCCAGCATGGACAAAAACGCTGCAAATCAGAAAGTTAGACTTAGTAGTACTTGCTGTGGAAATTTAGCACTTACTGTTAAAAGTTTTAGTACTTACTGTGGTCGTCCACCAAACTGGACGACCACAAAAAGCACTAAATTTCGTTAACCTAGAATCAATGGGTTGGGCGAAAAATTCCACACAAAATGCTAAACATTCTTAAAGTAAATTCTAGAATAGGGCATTCATTCCGGTTTCCACACAAAGTGCTAAATTCCTCGTCCGCCGTCATAGGCCGGATTTTTCCAACTCTGGGTGGACTGGCTCCTGGGGCTTCCACAGTAGAAGCGGTCGACCCTCAGGATCTTGTAATCTTCTGCACCCACTTTGATGTTCGTTCACCAGATGCGCTGAGCTAGGTACTGGCATTCGCTCAATCTGTCATGATGAATGTTGGCGTCGCCACATTGAATCATCGCTTGGGTCGGTTGTGGCGTGGGACAGCCCGCACCCTCCGAAAGATATTGAACTCTGAGCCCTGTAATTTGAAAGAGCACCTTCTCTTACGGCAGCCGTCGAACCTCTTTTGGCGTTGCGCACGCTGCCGAGGGTCCCGTGTATATGGCCCGACGATCCTCAATGGTGGACTTAAGGCGCTTCGGGAGCGCTTCCTCAGGAAATATCGCGCTGGAAGAAGCCGCTCAGCCGCTCGACGGGTTCGAGAAGAAACTCGGTTGTTGGAGTGCCCCCCCCCCTGCCGAAGCGGCTGGTGGTGCTGTTGAACACCGACGGCATGAGCGCGCAATATTTGTACGTGGCCATGACCGGTGGTTCGATGAAACTGGTTGTGTGCAATGCCAACCCCACGTTGGGTTAAGATGCACCGGTGTTCAATTAACTTTCAAACGGATGGTATTTCGCTTGTGAATACGCATTTTGCTGATCAAGAGTTTTATAAAGAACAGATCTTACATGCGGTTAGCTGTTTGGATCAGAGCGACGTCAATGGGATCGGGGACGCGGTATTTAGCTTCTTTAGCGGTACCAAATATTTGAGAGGTCGGAAAGTGACTGTTGAATCTCATCATTTCGAAGCGCTATTCGACGACGATCTTGGCAAGTGGTGCCAAAATAATCCTACAGTAGTGCTCCGTTGGATTGAGGCGATCTTCTTTTACTTTAGGGCCATGTCCGCGATACCAGAAATCGCAAGGGCCATTTGGGATCAAGCTGCGAGAATCGTCTACATCTTTAGAAGTAGAGAGTTGGAAAGTTTAATGGCTTCGTTCCAGCTTGCTTCGTGGGACTACTTTTATGGCAAAAGCCATCATCCCCAGTACTTAGATATGATCAAAGCTCTGCCCCTAAGAGAAAGAAAAGCAAAGGCCTACCGGAGTTTATTCAACACGACGGCAATAAATACCGACCAAGAAGACTATCTAGAGCATGTCAGGATTGCCTACGAAGAAAAGGATCTCTTAGGAGGAGTTAATCATGCGACATGTATTATTCACTACTACTGCAAGGTCGACAGTCGGGATGATGTACTAGAAGAGCTTAGGCAGTTCTTTAGGAGCCATAAGATGCGTGCGGCTATATCAACTGGCAACTGTGACTTTTTAAAGCCATTGGTTGGCTACCTTTGTGAGAACAATGATTATCGAAACCTATTTATTCTAATGAGAAGCCTGAAGGGGGAAGATAGCGAAGAATTCCTGCATTCATCACACGGTTTCTTGCTTAGCAACGCCAGTGAACTGATTGTAGTATCGCCTTCAGGAAGAGACCGGTTTAAGTCACAGAATAACTACGATAGCTACATGTCACTCATTAGAACGCTTAACAAGTCGACGAACACTGCGACAAGTCTGCTGGGCGAGTTAACTGAAGAGACGGATTACTTTGACGAAAGCAGAAGGGGAGCGCCACCTATAGAAGATGACCTAGAGCGCCTTATGGAAAGGACAGCCGAGCACTTTGAGCTGAGAGATCCCCTGTACGATCAACTTAATTCGGTTACTTTAGTTCCCTCGCATGGGTTTCCCATTCAGTCGGCACTATTCCGTTTAAATAAAAGTTCGCCAGTTATCTCTGTTAGCCTGGAAGATATAATCGATGACCCGGTAAAAAAACATTTCATCTTTTTCTTGTCTAGTCATACCTCAACCTGCAACGTAGAGCGGGACTTTATTTTGAGGGAGTTCGGTGATGACGCAGACATTGTGATAGATCCTACTGTCGATGTGTTTTTGTCGAAGCTGGCGGTCCAAAAATATAATGTCATATATGTATCCGCACACGGTGAGTATGACCACTGGGACACGGGAGTTGCAGATGGGGTCTACTTTAGTGACGACGCGTGGATTCCATACCAGGCGCTCAGTTCTTGCATACCTCCCGAGGGCTTCAAAAGGAATGTTATTTTGAACATCTGTAACGGTGCGACCACAGAAATTAGCTGTAATCCCTACAACCGGGGAATAGCGGCATCAATGGCCAGAGGAAATCAAACGGTGATCTCTCACCTATGGCCGGTAAGCACCGTTTATGCATGCACCTTCGGAATATTGCTCCTACACGCTATGAGATCAAAAACGGCAATGGAAGGCGCAAAGTTTGTGTTTGATTTGCTCGACAATGAGGACGATCTAATTGTCGAACGGTTGCAGACGCTGTCGCCCTCTATGGAAGTTCTTCAAGCTTACCTTCACGGCAAAAATGTCAACATGAGATCGTTTAAAAACACCGGTAGCATCGCAGTGTATTCCTGAACAGGCTTAGCGACTGAAAAATATGGGGTGATGAGTGCCTGGCCAACTGCCCCGAGGGAAGCAGCAGTCGCATTTCCAGCAACAATCAATATTACAAGCAGAAGTATCTTCCGCATTTTAAATCAGCTCTGGACTACATTTGGTGTGTAGGCAATTTGCCTACGCTAGTGGACTTACCCCGGCCCACTTGACACTCCTGGGTCAGGGTTGGACTTACCCCGGTCCACTAGACACTCTTAGCCTATGATTGGACTTACCCCGGTCCACACACCTTGAAAAGATAGTTGTTTACTGAACTGGATCATCCTTATCATCTATGCAATCGTCGATGATTTTCGCGAGACTAGGAGAGTCGAGAGCACTCAACTGTTCAATGTACAGGTCCATGCCCCTTTCGCTTCCTGCATTAAATGACAAGTGTCTTACAGCCGATGCTAACTTTGAATCGGGTTTTGCTCCCCACCAACTTCCCTCCTCGTGGCTTCTCTCTACGCCGAATGCGATTGCCAACGGGCATCCACAATCCGGCCTACTGAATCTTTCATCGAAAGATTTGATGCCCATTGAGCCTTCAGGACCATGCCAGTACCATCCATGATGGAAGGGCTTTTCCTTGTAGTAGTTTTTCAGAAGCTTTAACTGATCAAAATCTAACGCCCCGAGCACTTTTTTAACCATGGAGGCCTCATCGAAAGCCATAAGGGGGGGGGCTTCTTGAAAAACTAGCTTTACATCCACATCGCTTGGAAGGGTGTCGGCAGACGTTGGGCCATTCTCGATTGAATCATCTATCACATCGACCAGGTTTTCATGTGAAAGGTTCCCAAGCTCATGAATAAAGTGAACCATGCCTGCTTCTCCACCCGAATATTTGGATAGATGGATAGTCGCATCCATAAGCTTTTCATCTACCTTTGCTCCCCACCAACTACCACGCTCATGAGAAGGCCCAACGTCGAAAGCGACGGCTAGAGGACAATATTCCGATTTATTGAATCGACTGTCATTCTGTTTGAAACCCATCTCACCCTCCGGTCCATGCCAATACCATCCATGGTTAAATCTTTTTCTTTCCGAATGAACCTTGAGTTTATTAAGTTGTTCCTCTGAGAGCGACCCGATTACTCTTCTTACTGTAGGGGCTGAATAATCTGACATCTTTTTACCCTCTTTTCTGACATGATCTTGACAAGTTTTAGGAATCAATAAAATCAGCAAATGGGACCAGATCGGACATATCTGCCAATCCAATACTTGACGCGCACAAACGTTCGATACCAATTGCGCCACCGGCACTTTTCCGGGGAACATCTCCTGAATTAACAAGTCCTTTCATAATTTCATCTTCTTCACCAAATTGTTTGCTTTTTTTTGATCGAATAACAAAACCTTCAACGTCCGGATCATCTTCATAAATATGCACCGTTTCAGTTTCGTTAATCAGAAACTCAGCACGTTCAGCGATACACGTTGCTGAGGTTTTTGGCTTGGCTCTAGCTTCAGCAAACCACGGAAAGTCTGTCAATATTAGGCACTTGTTTATCGAAAGTGGCTCAACCTCTTCCCGAATCCATCTATCCAGCAGGTCTACACCATTCGAGGTGTAAGTGTTATAAACTTTCGACAAGGTCTGGACTAGTTGTTCGTCTGCTGTCGAATTGTTTTTAAGGTCAACATTTAAATCCTCATGTATCTTGTCTGCTATTGACATTTCCTCGATAGGGCCACCATAAAACTTTGTAATCAAAATTTTGAATAGTTCAATTATCTCGCGAAGCGTGGCATCCCGTTGATATAGGTCCAACATATGGAACTGCCGGAGATGCGTCGCATCAGGTTCCTCATCGCGAAAGCAGGGCGACAGCGAAAACACTTTGTCAAACTGTTTAAGCTGTCTGCGTAGAGCTAAAGCTGGAGAATCCTGTAAATACCCCCCATCTTGAAGCTTTATTCTAGGCGTAAATGGACTGCAATCATGGGCGCGAATTACTGGTACGAAGACCTCTACAAAGCCTTTCTCCCAAAGAATTTCTCTTATAGTTCTGGCGATCGATATCATTCTTGAATAAGGGTCTTGCGCACTAAAGTCCATTTACGAAAGTCCTTCCTGTTTACCCATGAGAAATCGCCGCGCTTTTTATTGATGGTTCGCTACAACGCTTTTTTTACAAGTGGACACTTGCCACCAATTTGGCCGCTTGCTTATGTATGAATGCGATTTTGGAATAAGCGCTTTCAGGTGGGGCTTATCAAAGCTACCGAGAGTAAGGGCGACTACAGGATCATCATCTATCATTCCCAAGGTACTGCCGCATACTGGGCAAAATGCCCGACTAGACTGCTTCGAAGATCTGTATAGGGACGGAACGCCACCGTTTCCTGTCCACATAACTGCTTCCTTCGGAAACTCTACCCAAGGAACTGTAAGCGAGCCTGAGTGTCTTTGACACATTTTGCAGGAACACGTGTGGGGAATTTGGGGATTCCCTTTAGCGACAAAACGAATGTTTCCACAAAGGCACCCGCCTTCGTATTGAATCAACTTTTTGTTGGACGGCATTGACCTCTCCCTTTATTGCAGAAGTTGGTGACTAGAGCGCCTTGAAGCATTTACCATCCTGACAAGCTCATCCCACTGTTCGACGAAAGGTATAAGCATTTGGAGGAAACCATCCATAACTTGAGGCTGTAAAAATCCAAACTTGTCAGCATCTTTGATGAATCGAGCAATTCCGTCTTGGTGTCCTTGTTCTACTGCGGTGCCGCTTGTTGCTGCCTGATCGTTGCAATCTAAATGAAGCTTGTAGTAGTAGTCGAGACTCAATAAATTTTCATTTTTTCCTTTGTTTAATAGCTCTCCCAAGCGATTAGTGATGGCTTTCAGCTGAAACGTCTCTGGGGTTGCAACTGCCTCTGTGGCGTAATACATCCCGAGGATTGTAGAAGGGCAATGAGACCATGAGAGAACATCAATGAGGCTGGTTAGGATCAAAGTAGCGCGCGCTTTTGGCACCCAGCCGTTAACACGAAAGTCTAGGTCGTCAATCAGCGCACCTGTAAAGAGAACGTAATGTGCCGGAAGCTTTTCGCGATCGCCGCCTTCTTCCAAAAAATTTCGAAAAAGCTCATGGCTAAATTCTGGACAAAATGGCCTAACAGTTTCGGAGGCTCTCAAAAGAAATGTTGAGTTGTAACGAGCAAAAACTGAAAGCTCGCCGATAAAAAGCTTAGCTTCAGATATGGATAAGGCTGGTGCATTTACCAGTGCATCAATTTTTTTATATATTGCAGCTATCATCGGGTTCATGACATCATCGACAAGCGATTGACCGCTTATCGATTTCCTACGTGATAGTATCATTTTTATAGTTAAATCTAACTCTTTGTTTTCTCTGAGGAACACGTCAACTAGGTTACAGTTATCTTTCATATTGAAGCCTCGGCGTTATAACATTTGACTTCTATTTTTCCGAGTTGTGAGAGTTCTTCAATAAACTTTAATTCCTCGTTTGTTTTTATCACGAAATGTTGATCATTATTCAGCTTTTGAGAAATGGTTTCCGCAAGCTCAATGTCTACACGTGTTTTTAGGCAGTTTGACGAGTAGTAAACTTCCGGAGTGGCGTCACTATCAGAACCAGAGCGCTTTATGGATATCAAAAATGGAGGATGCAGGGTGACTAAGCTTCCAAGTTTCAATTCCTCAAATCTTTCGGATGATGCTGAAGATTCTTTCGAGATAACCTCCGAGTAGCTTTGTAATTCCCAACCACCATTACTTTTTAGAGTGTGCCAGTAACTTGATATGTAGTTCGAAATTTTTGACTCGGCCCAGGACCTGACAGTTCTATTTGCGTAACCGCTATATGAACGAACAAGATCCATATCACTCGAGAAAGAAACGAGTTCCGATCGCCCTTCCTCATCAAAGGGGAGATCGGCTGAAGACAGGGCAGGGAGCACGGCATGCGAGAGAAATCTAGAATGCGGGTATGTGTATAGCGGTAACGCTATCGAAATCGAGAAAGATTCTTGTCTGCCTACATGGTAGATCCCGGCCGGCAGGAATAGAACGTCCCCAGGCTCGAGAACATACTTGTCAGCAATCTTAAGAACATCGTTGAATGTGTCCGAATTGCAAAAGACTGGCTCGGGTGAGCGAGTCAAGGAACAGTACGAGAATGCATCTACACAGTAAAAGTCTTTTTGGCCGGGTCCGAAGTGGCATAGAAACGCATCTTCATACCCCTGATGAATTCCAAAGGCTGTGCTGTTGTAGTTTCCGCAAAAAACTACCTGTTCTGTACCACCCAGCGGCATGCCTTCTGCGCCAAAAAACGACTGAATAAATCGCCCTAGGTCGGCAGAAAGCTCATCGCTGATCCGTTCGAAGTTGTTGATTATTAGGCTAAACGTATCCGAACCTGAAAATTCTCGGACATTGCGTATCAGCGTGTCTGGGGTTAGGTCATACGGTAAATTCCGGCATAGTTCGACCAAAAGATCGTCTCTACGATCTTCACCTGTATATAGCCGGATTCGGTTCTCCTGAGAAATGTCTGTCGTAGCTCGTGGGATTTTAGAAATGGAATTTATGACTTTGGCGTAGTTAGGGCAATTTTCGTCAACGGGTAAAAGGCCTTTATAAAGAAAAGGTTTTGCGCCGCCGTTGGTTTCATTCCGAAAGTTAACCCATGTGCTTGGACAAACAGAAGCCATGTAATTCCCTTTACATTTGCTCATTCGAGACTTGATGCGGTTTCTGAAATTAAGGTTTACCGTTCCCTTCAGGTGTTGCTCAAGTGGATAGGTATTTTTGGAGCATCCGGTCGAACACCTGTTTTGAGAGCATCCGGTCGAACACCTGTTTTGAGAGCATCCGGTCGAACACCTGTTTTGAG
>MRWF01028589.1_pt1:35000-42050 | contig 42050 bp, 35 predicted proteins | sample 1013331 | NCBI WGS metagenome assembly MRWF01 (sample SAMN06117577, study PRJNA244670) | biofilm metagenome | biome: Water; feature: Cathode Biofilm; material: Biofilm; isolation source: microbial consortium enriched at the cathode of a solar microbial fuel cell | place: USA: District... | reverse complement strand
CGCAGTGAAGCACCACAACACAAGCCTTTGAGCACCCACTGTGCTACCGGCCCCAATCAAGTGTGGTGTTGGGATATTACCTGGTTACCGGGACCGGCCCGTGGTCTGTTTTATTATCTCTACCTGGCTCTGGATATCTACAGTCGCAAGATTGTGGCCTGGGAGGTGCATGCGTGTGAAAGCAGTGAGCTGGCCGCACAACTGATCCATAAAGCGTGTTTGACGGAAGGGATTGCAGCAAAACCGCTGGTGCTGCACTCAGACAATGGTAGTCCCATGAAAGGGGCCAGTATGCTGGAGACGTTACGCCGTCTGGGTGTGACCTCATCGTTCTCCCGACCACGTGTCAGCAACGATAATGCTTATGCCGAATCCTTGTTTCGAACCTGCAAGTACCGACCCGACTATCCAGTGAATGGGTTTACCAACATTGATGAGGCCAGAGCATGGGTGTTGTCTTTCTCTCGTTGGTATAACACGGAGCATAAACACAGTGGGCTGAAGTTCACGACACCCGAGCAGCGTCACACGGGTGAGGCAAGCTCCATACTCGCGCATCGTGAGAAAATATATACACAAGCAAAAGAGCGTCATCCGAATCGATGGAGTGGCGACATCAGGAACTGGACGTTGCCTGAGGTAGTTTGGTTGAACCCGGAGAAAGAACAGTCTGAGTTAAATAAAGCTGCATAGGCTCAGGCGACAACTATATTGACAAACACCGTGACCGGGAAACGCATGCACCGGATCGTTCCGGTAATCCTTGACTCACTTACGTAATACATTCTCGTGTAAATCCAGGTCGCGGGCCACCTGCGCCACCGTCAGGCCCTGTTCATTCACCAGACGAACAGCTTCTACTTTGAACTCACGGGTATATCGTCTTCTTGCCATTTCCTGCCTCCAGTTTCATCATACTACCTTATCAATTCGTACGTGAAACCTGGGGCAGTCCAGTATAGGAGCACAATTAAATTAGTTCATTCGACACTGACTATCATAATTTCATAAGTTATTATTATTAGCCAATGATTGATACACGAGCACAGGTGTTGATTTTGGAGTTGCATAGATATTCACTGACTATCGCTCGTTCTCTAGCACGTGTGAATTTCCATACTATTCTCGGTGTAACTGAAAATTCGAACCATCGTCATTTCGAAAAAAGCAGGTATGTTAGTGAGATATGGAAACATCCGCCTTTACATGAAAATACTGAATTTTATCAAGCTCTTCAGCAATTTTTGAAAGAAAAACCAAATATACGAGCTATATTTCCCGCAGGCGAACGTGCACTCGGATCTTTATGGGGCAGGAAAGATTACAATACAAGACCAGTATTAGTAATGTGTTCAGAAAGTATAGCCAAGTGTTGCTTGAATAAATGGACGTCGATTGAAATTGCACGCAAAGCAGGATTGCCTGTCTTAGAAACCAAATATGTGTGGAATTCAAATGAATTAAGAGATGCTGTTCGGGAAATTGGTTTGCCAGTCGCGATAAAACCAAGCTATGCAGGTCACTTTATAGATGGTAAAAAGTGTATATTCATAGAATCAGAGCAACAACTATCTCTATTCTCGTGGCCAAACTTTGTCGATGAGATTGGTTTGATAATACAACCAATGTTCATGGGTTATCGTCATAATTGTATGTTTATTGCTAAAGAAGGCGTAGTAATCAGTTATTTTGAATCAAGGGTGGATCGAACAGATGCTGATAATGGAACTGGTTACAGTGTAGAATCTGTATCAGTAGAACCATCGAAGATTCGGCGTAAATATGTGGAGTCACTAATCAGAAATCTAAATTATTCAAGCTTAGGTTGTGCACAATTTATTGTTTGTCCTGAAACTAATAATATGGCTTTTCTTGAAATAAACCCGCGAATAGACGCTACTTGCGAACTACCAGTTGTCCTCGGTTTCAACTACCCTGCGTGGAGCGTTCAACAGGCACTTAAAAAATCGCAAGATTATGAATGGCCTGAGAATTATCAAACTGGAGTAAAACATACCTGGACATTAGGTGCTCTAGAAGCATGGCACGATTCGCTCAAAGATTCATCCTTTATAAAAAATCTAGTGGACTTTGGAAAAATCATGATGCGTTGCTTAACTAGCAGAGCACATGCTACTTTTGAGCTACGTGACCCATTACCTACGTTGAGTATGTATATAGATAGAGCGCATTCTCTTGTATTGAAAATACTAAATGTTAAATAAGCGCGTGCAATCATCCACCACTGTCAAACAGCGGAAACGCCGGCCGCCCATCAACTGGTCGGAGACAAAATCCATCGACCAGCGATGGTTGGTTGACTCCGGCACCGGGATCGGGGAACGTCCCACCGCCGTACGCCGTCTCCGCTTGCGCTGGCGTACCAGCAGGCCTTCTTCCCGGTACAACCGATACGTTTTCTTGTGATTCTGGGTGAAGCCCTCCCGTCGTAACAGATGGTGCAAGCGTTGATACCCGTAACGACGATAGCGGTGCGCCAGCTCCCGCAAGCGTTTCCGGATCTTCTCTACCCGGGGGCCGGCTGGATTGGTACCGGGCCGTGGTCCGGTGCAGCTTTAACAGCCTGCAGACCGTGCGTTGACTGGGTCCGTGGCGGGTCATCAGATACCCGGCCAGTCGCCGCCGTTCTGCAGGCTTACAACTTATTTTAACCAGATCCTCCAGCGCGGTCTTCTCCAGCATGGTCTCGGCCAGCAGCTTCTTCAGCTTGCGGTTCTCTTCTTCCAGGTGCTTGAGTCGTTTGGCCTCCGACACGGTCATGCCACCATATTTGGCCCGCCAGTTGTAAAAACTGGCATCGCTCATGCCGTGTTTACGGCACAGCTCGGCCACCGGCGCGCCAGCTTCAGCCTCGTTCAGGATCGCGATGATCTGTTCTTCAGAGTAGCGTTTTTGCTTCATGGAAATCCCTCCTTCGGGTCATTTTACGGGAATTTCCTAAGCGGCGGGTGGACCGGTTTACGGGGAGGGGGTCACGGTGTCAGCCTGAAGGCAGACACCCGGGACAAAAAAATACCCGGTCACAGGGACCGGGTATTGTTTATTAAATGCCTGGCAGTGTCCTACTTTCACATGGGGAGACCCCACACTATCATCGGCGCAAAGCAGTTTCACTTCTGAGTTCGGGATGGGATCAGGTGGTTCCCACTTGCTATTGCCGCCAGGCAAACAGGTAACAGACTACAGGTAACAGTGAACAGATAAAAAAACCTGCAATCTGAGATTCGGAATAAGCTGATAATTACTTACTTATATATCGCGTCGCATTGACCACTCTCAAACTGCTTGAGTGTTATATGGTCAAGCCTCACGGGCAATTAGTACTGGTTAGCTTCACACATTGCTGCGCTTCCACATCCAGCCTATCAACGTTGTAGTCTTCAACGGCCCTTCAGGGGAATCAAGTTCCCAGGGAGATCTCATCTTGAGGTGGGCTTCCCGCTTAGATGCTTTCAGCGGTTATCCCGTCCGAACGTAGCTACCCGGCAGTGCCATTGGCATGACAACCGGAACACCAGAGGTTCGTCCACTCCGGTCCTCTCGTACTAGGAGCAGCTCCTCTCAAATCTCCAACGCCCACGGTAGATAGGGACCGAACTGTCTCACGACGTTCTAAACCCAGCTCGCGTACCTCTTTAAATGGCGAACAGCCATACCCTTGGGACCGGCTTCAGCCCCAGGATGAGATGAGCCGACATCGAGGTGCCAAACACCACCGTCGATATGAACTCTTGGGTGGTATCAGCCTGTTATCCCCGGAGTACCTTTTATCCGTTGAGCGATGGCCCTACCATGCAGAACCACCGGATCACTAAGACCTGCTTTCGCACCTGCTCGACGTGTCTGTCTCGCAGTCAAGCACCCTTATACCTTTGCGCTCGTTGCACGATTTCCGACCGTGCTGAGGGTACCTTCGCGCTCCTCCGTTACTCTTTGGGAGGAGACCGCCCCAGTCAAACTACCCACCATACACTGTCCCCGACCCGGATAACGGGCCTGGGTTAGAACCTCAAACAAACCAGGCTGGTATTTCAAGGTTGGCTCCACGCAATCTGGCGATCACGCTTCAAAGCCTCCCAGCTATCCTACACAAATTTATTCAAAGTCCAGTGCAAAGCTGTAGTAAAGGTTCACGGGGTCTTTCCGTCTAGCCGCGGGTACACTGCATCTTAACAGCGATTTCAATTTCACTGAGTCTCTGGTGGAGACAGTGTGGCCATCGTTGCGCCATTCGTGCAGGTCGGAACTTACCCGACAAGGAATTTCGCTCGATATATCCTATCTGTTTCCAGTAAGGTCGGACTTTATCTTAAGTTACCGCGATTCATCTGTTTGGCAATCCGGCGTATTTCTTCAATGCCTTCCTGCTTCAGATGATCGCCCGCTTCAATTTTCTGAAGAATATTGCGGAATTTTCGAAATTCCACGTTCTTCTTTGTTTTCAGCGGATGCTTCATGAAAAATGGAACAATGTGCTCAAGCAAATGCTTGATTCCCCGTACCCGATAGGCCATTCGATCACCGTGATTCACACGAACCACGCCACAATCGAAATAGTCTTTCAAAGCATGAAGAATTTGCACATCCCGTTTGTGTTGAACAACGGTGAATTCCGGTAAAACCTGGAATCCAGTGGTCATTTCCTTGTGGGGGTTGATTCCCACATGAAAACAGCCTTCGCCGTCCACAAAACCGGTAATCCATTGTGCATCAAGTTTCATCGGCAACTCCCGAACGTAAAGTCTCTGAGGATTTCTGATTAGCGATGTCACAGTATGATGAAGCGGACCGTTGGTCGACTGATGCTTCAACACACTGATAATCAATCAGATCTTTCCTGCGGATTGTCACCATGTCTGCCAGATTTTTACTGAAGATTTAAAATCAACGAGTACTGGACAGTTTTGGATGAGTTTCCCGCATATGGTTCAGTTTTACTAAGGCTAGCGAATGCAACCTTAGGACCGTTCATTAATGTTAACAATAATAAACAATTATTGTGGAATGTCTCGACAACATTCCCTCTATATCGCTATAGAGATCGGACTATATCATCATCTATAAATCCAGCGACAGCCGGTACGGATTCTAGATGCCTGGCGTGTAGTCTCTGAGGATTCTGACCATCAAACTGAATGGCCAGCCTTTCCTGCTGATTGTCCGCACCTCTCGGTTTGTTACTGCCCCACGATTGGGACGAGTACCGGAGGATACACCGGATGTTCCAGCATTTAGCCAGGTTTATTAACGTAACTACAATCGGTCATTTACTTCATAGTTACGGCCGCCGTTTACCGGGGCTTCGATCAAGAGCTTCGTCCGAGGACTAACCCCATCAATTAACCTTCCGGCACCGGGCAGGCGTCACACCCTATACGTCCTCTTACGAGTTTGCAGAGTGCTATGTTTTTAGTAAACAGTCGCAGCCACCTGGTCACTGCAACCCCCTTCTGCTCCGGCCGCAGGGCCTTCACATACCAGGGGCACACCTTCTCCCGAAGTTACGGTGCTATTTTGCCGAGTTCCTTCACCAGAGTTCTCTCAAGCGCCTTAGGATTCTCTCCTCACCCACCTGTGTCGGTTTGGGGTACGGTCACTTATAATCTGAAGCTTAGAGGTTTTTCCTGGAAGCATGGCATCAATCACTTCGCTCCCAATAAAGGGTGCTCGTCATCACGTCTCAGTTAAGCTCCCCGGATTTGCCAAAGGAGCACACCTACACGCTTAAACCGGAACAACCAATCTCCGGATGACCTAGCCTTCTTCGTCGCCCCATCGCAATTATAAGTGGTACAGGAATATTAACCTGTTTTCCATCGACTACGCCTTTCGGCCTCGCCTTAGGAACCGACTCACCCTGCGCCGATTAGCGTTGCGCAGGAAACCTTGGGTTTTCGGCGTGCGGGTTTTTCACCCGCATTATCGTTACTCATGTCAGCATTCGCACTTCTGATACCTCCAGCAGACCTTACGATCCACCTTCAACGGCTTACAGAACGCTCCTCTACCGTGCCAGATACCAGACTTCAGACATCAGATTGCAGATGTATGGCTTTTATAAGACCTGCGAGCATTTTCGAGATCTCTACGTATTCTGCCTTCCATCTGAAATACTCATTTTCCCTGATATACCCGAGATCGGAACAGTATTTGGTCCAAACCTGCATCTCATCGGAGGATCCAATCGCTATTTTGATAAAGCGTTTGAATTCAGACTGAGATGATCGTTTGGCGAATCCCTCTGCCAGATTCGCAGCTATGGATTTACTAGCTTTGCGCATCTGTTCAGCGAGACCGAACTGTTCCAACTTTGGAAACGTCAAGGTAGCTCGATGTATTTCCAGTGAGACATCGTATGCTCTCCGGAATACAACAAGTTGTTCGACTCCTTTCGTTTGCATAAAAAACCTCCTGTTTTTATCTGTCGTCTGATATCTGAAATCTGATATCTGACACCCGCAGCTTCGGTACATAGCTTAGCCCCGGTAAATCTTCCGCGCAGGCCGACTCGACCAGTGAGCTGTTACGCTTTCTTTAAAGGGTGGCTGCTTCTAAGCCAACCTCCTGGCTGTCTATGCCTTCCCACATCGTTTCCCACTGAGCTATGATTTTGGGACCTTAGCTGGCGGTCTGGGTTGTTTCCCTCTCCACGACGGACCTTATCACCCGCCGTGTGTCTGCCGTGATTGCACTTCCTGGTATTCGGAGTTTGCAATGGTTTGGTAAGTCGGGATGACCCCCTAGCCATAACAGTGCTCTACCCCCAGGAGTGAGACACGACGCTCTACCTAAATAGATTTCGAGGAGAACCAGCTATCTCCGGGCTTGGTTAGCCTTTCACTCCTATCCACAGCTCATCCCCTCATTTTTCAACATAAGTGGGTTCGGGCCTCCAGTAAGTGTTACCTCACCTTCACCCTGGCCATGGATAGATCGCCCGGTTTCGGGTCTACTCCCAGCGACTAAAACGCCCTATTAAGACTCGGTTTCCCTACGCCTACCCTATTGGTTAAGCTTGCCACTGAGAAT
>MRWF01028589.1_pt1:0-30000 | contig 42050 bp, 35 predicted proteins | sample 1013331 | NCBI WGS metagenome assembly MRWF01 (sample SAMN06117577, study PRJNA244670) | biofilm metagenome | biome: Water; feature: Cathode Biofilm; material: Biofilm; isolation source: microbial consortium enriched at the cathode of a solar microbial fuel cell | place: USA: District of... | reverse complement strand
TGACACTTGCATCATCCGGCTGCCGGGCCGGGTTACTCCTCTCTACAGGTGTCAGGCTTTAGCCTGACATCGTCAGGTGCCGGGCGGGGTTTACGATGTCAGCCTGAAGGCTGACACCTGATCGGAGGAAGGCTGACACCTGCATATAGGGTAGGCTGACACCTGCATCGTTCGGCTGCCGGGCGGGGTTCTCGATGTCAGCCTGAAGGCTGACACCTGATCGGGGGGAAGGCTGACACCTTACAGACCAGGCTGACACCTGCTATTTCCTTATCCTTATCCGGGTAATGCGGCGTTTACCTATCTGGATTATGTAGGACTTGCCGGCTATTAGTTGGGTGTTTTTGTCGGTGACTTTTTCGCCGTCTATGCGTAATGCGCCGGCGGTGATGTTGCGAATCGCTTCAGAATTGCTGGCCGTCAAGCCGGTCTCGGTGCAGGCGGCAGCGATCCATTTCGTTCCCCCGGCATCGGCCGTGATCACTTGCTCCTCGATATCGTCCGGTAGGACGCCTTCGCGGAAGCGGTCGATAAAGGCCTGCCGGGCCGCGGTTGCCGCCTTCTGGTTATGAAAACGGGCGATGATCTCCTCGGCCAAGCGGAACTTGATGTCGCGGGGATTGGCGCCGTTGGCGACTTCTGTCCGCAACGCCTCGATCTCGGCCGCGGGGCGGAAACTCAGCAGGTCGAACCAGCGCCACATCTTCTCATCGTCAATGCTCATGATTTTGCCGAACATCTCGTCCGGGGATTCGGTGATGCCAACGTAATTATCCAGGGATTTGGACATTTTCTCGGCACCGGAGTGAATGCCCTCCAGGATCGGCAGGGTCATGATGACCTGCGGGGGCTGGCCGTAGCTTTCCTGGATCTGGCGGCCCACCAGCAGGTTGAACTTCTGGTCCGTACCGCCCAGTTCGACATCGGCCTTGATGGCAACGGAATCGTAGGCCTGAACCAGGGGATAGAGAAACTCATGGATCGCAATTGGCTGGTTCGAGGTGAAGCGCTTGTTGAAATCGTCGCGTTCGAGCATGCGCGCCACGGTATGGCGGGCGGCGAGCTGGATCAGATCGGCGGCGTTCATCTCGCCCATCCAGCTGGAGTTGAACATGACCAGGGTTTTTTCCGGATCCAGGATCTTGAATATCTGTGCCTCGTAGGTGCGGGCATTTTCGATGACCTCATCGCGCGACAGCGGCGGTCGGGTGGTGCTTTTGCCCGTGGGGTCGCCGATCATGCCGGTGAAATCGCCGATCAGAAAGATCACCTCGTGGCCGAGGTCCTGGAACTGGCGCATCTTGTTAATGAGTACGGTGTGGCCGAGGTGCAGGTCGGGCGCCGTCGGGTCGAACCCGGCCTTGATCCTGAGCGGGCGGTTCTGGTTTAACTTCTTTTCCAGGTCCGCTTCGAGCAGGATCTCGTCGGTACCACGGCGCAGAATATCGAGTGCATCGGCAACACGCGTCATTGTAAAGTCATCAGCTTAGATTCAAGGGTGTGATTATTATGTAAAACTCTGGCGGAAACAGAGGCTTTTTATCGCATTTTTTTATAAATACCGTTGACGAAACCGGCGGTTATAGATATGTTAGTCCAAACAATTTCACGTAAAGACCGTGACTTACAAAGTCTATATAAAGCAAGACTATAAGGCAAAGGTTGCCCGGGGACAGAAGCTTCATCGGCACATCGCGTATGCCGGTGTGCTGGGTCTGACCGGCGCGTTTTTACTCCTGAATTCCTTCTCCGAATCCGGCAACGCCATGACCGGGCCAACCGAAGTCAAAGTTCACCTGTCTGGGCCCGCATCCACACCTGAAATTACCCGTGCCGGGCAAAGCACGACGGCTCCCCGGCACGTTGCCATGATCCAACCGGTCGATCCGCTGCCCGAATGGCGGGAAGAAGCGGCTGTGCAGTTGCCCGCCCTGGTGGATGAAACGGAATCAGTCACATTGCCCGCCGAGTCCGTCGCGGAAACCCGCAACTGGCGGGAAGTGACGGTCAAGCGCGGTGACAACATGGCGCTCATCTTCAAGCGTCTGGATCTCGGTCCGCGCGTCCTCCACGACATCATGACCTCCGGTGAAGATGCGAAGACCCTGAAAAGCATCATGCCCGGGCAGGCTCTGCGTTTTGATATCAGCGACGGCCAACTCCAGGCCATGGAGTACGACATCAGTCCCAGCCGTAAACTCGTGGTGAGCCATGGCGACGATACGATCACCACGGCCATCGAGGATATTGCGCTGGATAAAAAGGTACGCCATGCCGCGGCCGCAATCTCCAGTTCGCTGTACCTGGCCGGGCTCGAGGCCGGGCTGTCCGATAAGCTCATCATGGAGATGGTCACCATCTACGGCTGGGACATCGACTTCGCTCTCGACATCCGCCAGGGTGATCGGTTCACGGTCATGTTTGAGGAATACTACAAGGATGGCGTCAAGGTGGAAGACGGCCCGATCCTGGCGGCGGAATTTACCAACCGCGGCAAAACCTTCAAGACTGTACGCTTCACCCACGAGGACGGCGACAGCCAGTACTATTCCGACAGCGGACACAGCATGCGCAAGGCGTTTTTGCGCACGCCGGTCAAGTTTTCACGCATCAGTTCGCGTTTCAACCTGAACCGCCGACACCCCATATTGAACACCATCCGCGCGCACAAGGGCGTGGACTACGCCGCGCCGACGGGCACGCCGATCAAGGCCACCGGCGATGGCGTCGTCACCTTCAAGGGTACCAAGGGCGGTTACGGCCGCACCGTGGCGATACGCCATGGCAGCACCTACAGCACTCTATATGCGCACATGTCGCGTTACGGCAAGGGCATACGCAACGGCGTGCGCATCAAGCAGGGGCAGATCATCGGTTATATCGGCAGTTCCGGCCTGGCGACGGGTCCGCACCTGCATTACGAGTTCCGCGTTCATGGTGTGCACAGAAATCCCCTGACCGTGGATTTGCCCAAGGCCGCGCGCATCCCCGACGATTTGATGGATGAATTCGTTGCCCGGACCCGGCCATTGCTGGCGCAACTGGATGAATTCAGCAGGCAGACCGATTTTGCCGCTGCAGAGCGCGAGCGCGAAGCCGAACTCATCGCCATGAACAAGGAGAAACCCGCCTCCACCGTGACGCGTTAATCACGGGTCCATTATCCGTGTTATTCCTCGGACTCATCTCTGGCACCAGCATGGACGCCGTGGACACGGCCCTGATAAATATTAAACACCGCACTATCGAGCTGGTGGCATTCCGGGAATACCCGATCCCTGAGGACATAAGAACACCCCTCAGAGCCATGAATGAAAACACTCCGCTGAAAACCGTCGCCATGATGGATGTGCGCATCGGTGAACTCTTTGCCGAGGCGGCCCTGGAGCTGATAGCCGGGCACGGGGTCAATCCAGAGGACATCGCCGCCATCGGCAGTCACGGCCAGACAGTATTTCACAGCCCCGGCTCCAAACCGCCGTGCACCGTTCAGATCGGCGATCCCAACGTTATTGCCTCGCGTACCGGGATCACCACGGTTGCCGACTTTCGCCGCATGGATGTCGCCAACGGTGGCCAGGGAGCGCCCTTCGCGCCGCTGTTTCACCAGGCCCTGTTCCAGACCGATCATGCGCGCATCGTTCTCAACATCGGCGGCATCGCCAATCTCACCCTGTTATCCGCCGAGGCTGACGCGCCCTTGACCGGGTTTGACAGCGGCCCCGGCAATGGGCTCATGGATGACTGGATCCAACGCCATCAATCCAGGGCATTTGATGAGAATGGCCTATGGGCCGGTACCGGTAAGGTCAGTAAAGACTTACTCAAGATCTTGCTGGAGGATGATTATTTTGCCAAGCGACCGCCGAAGAGCACCGGCCGGGATGACTTCAACCTCGACTGGCTGCAGGGAAAAATCGACCGGCTCGGCAACTCACCGAAGCCGGAAGACGTGCAGGCGACTCTGCTCGCCCTGACGGCGAAGACCATTAGTGAGGCCATTCACAACAGCGGCCAGGATCCGGACGATATCCTGGTCTGCGGCGGCGGCGTGCACAATGGGGCCCTGATGGACAGACTGGCCAGTGCCGTGGCCCCGGTTCCCCTGATGACAACCGGCGAGGCCGGCATGGACGGCAACGCCATCGAGGCCGGTTGTTTTGCCTGGCTGGCCGGCAAACGAATCAATAATGAAAAAATGGTGTTGAAAGAGTTAACGGGCAGTGACCGGCCGGTGACCCTGGGTGGCATTTATTCCCCTTGATTATCAGTTGGTTAAGCCACCTAAGTGGTTCCCGAAAAGCAGTCTTTAGACTCTATCAATAACATGTAAAGCAGGCTTTACAGGCCATGGGTATCCTGACTGGAGAGGTTTATACCGAATATCCATTAATAACAGGTAGATACATTATTTCAGCGATAATATGCACCAGAATTGTGCAGAGATGAACGCCAGACAACGTCGAAATTCTTTACGAACGGCTTGTTAAACGACCCACAGGGTTTCTATAACTCTTTGATATTTAATAAATAATCGATGTTGGCACGAGAGGTGCAGTAGATTGGGTGGCTAAATACTATTTATTTCACGGAGGCTATGATGAAATTTCGAAATATTAAAACATTAGTTGCCGGTCTTGCTCTCTGCGTCAGCAGCAGTGCTTATGCCGGTTTGATTGATATTGTTGGTGGATCTTCCGGATCTATTCCTGGTGGAGTCGCCCTGAACAATGGTCTCGTACCTGTTTACGGTGCAGGAACAACTTCACGATCCGGGTACTATGGATCTGAAATACAGCTTACTGGTTCCAGCCAGGGTTATTACCTGACCTTTGAATTCCTTGGCTTCGAGGCTGCATTCCATAACGAGTTCAATCTTGGCGCAACGGAGCTTTTCGATACCGAAAATCACGCCGGTAATAATAACTGGGGCAGTCTCGGGTTCTTCGCAACAGTCGTTGCATCAAGTGGAACACTGGGTTTCAGCTTCGACTACAACCAGAGTGGCGATGCGGGTGATACAGTCCCGCCCGGAACCGTTGCTAATGGTTCAAACCCTAATCCGATAACAGATGCAAATGCTGGCCCCAACTTTTTTGTAAGCTGTGATTCAGGTGCAACAGACACAAACTGCGACTCAATTGTGCTCTGGCTGGATGATAACGGCGTTGATAGCGACGACGACAACCATGACGACATGGCCATCCGTATTACCGCCCGCCTGCCGGAACCTTCCAGTATCGCACTGATTGGTCTTGGCCTGCTGGGTCTCGGCTTCGCAAGCCGCAGGAAAAAGGCTTAATCCTGAAAGCTCGATAGCATCATAGCCGAACGAAAAAGGCGCTGTCTTCGGACAGCGCCTTTTTTTATGTGTTCACTCCAGGTGTCAGGCTTTAGCCTGACATCGTTGGCTACTGTGCGGGGTTTACGATGTCAGCCTGAAGGCTGACACCTGCATAAGGGGCGGGGTTTACGATGTCAGCCTGAAGGCTGACACCTGCATAAGGGGCGGGGGTTACGATGTCAGCCTGAAGGCTGACACCTGCATAGGGGGCGGGGTTTACGATGTCAGCCTGAAGGCTGACACCTTGCAAAGGGGTGGAGGTTACGATGTCAGCCTGAAGGCTGACACCTATATAGAGACACCTGTCAAACAGTAAACGACGATCCGCAGCCGCAGGTGGTTGCGGCGTTGGGATTGCGGATGACGAATTGGGCGCCTTCTATGCCCTCGGAATAGTCTATCTCGGCACCGGCAAGATACTGGATGCTCATGGGATCGATCAGCAACTTGACGCCTTCCTTCTCGACTACGGTATCTCCGTCCTCGATGTTTTCATCAAAAGTAAAACCATACTGAAAGCCGGAGCAGCCGCCGCCGGAAATGAACACGCGCAGTTTCAGGGCTTCGTTGTTTTCCTCGGCAATCAGTTCGCGCACCTTGATGGCGGCGGAATCCGAGAACACCAGGGGAGATTCGCTAGTTGTCTGTACATCGGTCATATCAGTTCACATCCGGTTAATTGGTCAGTCGGACACCTCAAGGGTGTCGGTTGAGTTGGCGATCGCCAGTGGCACGTCCTCGGCTTCCTGGGAATGCACGAGTTTGCCGTTCACTTCGGCGCCAATCGCCATCTCGATTAAATTATAGTAGACATTCCCTGTGATTCTCGCCTTTGACATGAGTTCCACGTGTTCACTCACATGCACATCGCCGATGACCACGCCGTTGAGCTTGACGAAGGGCACCTTGACCTCGCCCTCGATGGTGCCGTTTTCATTGAGGATGAGCAGGGAATTGTCATCCTCGGCGATGACATTGCCGTTAATCGTCCCCTCGATGTACATGCCGTCGCTGAATTTGACATCACCACGAACCTCGGTTTGCCTACTGATCAGCGTCTTGACGCTGGAATTCCTGGGTTGTTTTTTCTTACCCCAAATCATAATACTGCCTCTCCTAACTCATTAGATTGGGCCAGTCGAAGGATCGCTCGATCCTGGACCGTCCATTGCCTTTAGGTACCAATTGTACCGTGACTCGCTGGGGAATAAAGCCCGCCGGCAGCTTGATATCACCTTCAAAGCGCTTGAAGTTGCGAAATTTGAATTCCCAAGGCTCCCGGGAGGTTGCGCTCAGTTCATTGATATCCAGTACAGTCCGGGCGCCGCCCATTTCGCCTTCCAGGGTCATGTTGATGACACCTTCGACATCCTGCTGGTTTTTCGCCACATTGGTCAATACCAGCCGGTAGCGATAGGTCTGGTCGACCGCCAGCGCCTCGACATAGAGCCCCTGTACGTTCAGGCCCCGCGATTCCTGCGTGGAACTGAGGATGCCCTTGTAAAACTCCAGTTCCGCCTTGAGTTTGTAAAACTGGTCCTGGAGATTCACCACCTGCTCGCGCAGCATTTCGCCGGCCTGCTTGTCGATTTCCGCCGTCTGTTCCAGCGTTATCACCCGATCCTTGAGTTCGCGGTTTTCTTCCTCCAGTTGCCGGTTAATCTGCCACATCCGGCCGACTTTTTCATTACCGCTGATGCGGCTCTGTATGTAATGCCAGTGGCTCTCATCCAGCAACAGCCAGATGACCGTGGAAATAACCACACTGATGACGACGACAGTCAGGATCAACTGCAACGGCCGGTGTTGTTTGATAACCAGATTTTTCATGGAAACAAGTGCGTGTCTTTTAGGTGTCTGCCTTCAGGCTGACACCGTTCTCCAGGTAACAGGTAACAGACTACAGATAACAGCGAACCCCGAACCTTCGCTACGATGTCAGGCTAAAGCCTGACACCTGAAGAGAGAACCCCGCGCAGAAGCCTACGATGTCAGGCTAAAGCCTGACACCTGGGGTCGAGCTCAGGTGTCAGCCTTCAGGCTGACACCGTACCCCCCATACGGTAGTCCGGAAATATTCAGGGCGAGAGAGCGATCCGGGTCAGACCTGTAGTTTCAGCCAATCCGTGCATGATATTCATGTTCTGAACGGCCTGGCCTGCTGCGCCCTTTACCAGGTTATCAATCACTGACAACACAATGAGTCTACGCCCATTCTCCGGCTGATGCACGGCGATTCGACAGGTGTTGGAGCCGCGCACCGACTTCGTATCGGGGTGCGATCCGGCGGGCAGAACATCCACGAACGGTTCATCGGCATAGTGGTTTTCATAACAGGTCTGCACGGTCTCATCACCGCTCACGCGGGCATACAGCGTCGCGTGGATGCCGCGGACCATCGGCACCAGGTGTGGCACGAAGGTGAAATCTTCCATCCCCTCATGGACTGATTTGAGGGCCTGGAATATTTCCGGGTGATGCCGGTGACCCGCAACCGCGTAGGCGCTGAAGGATTCACCGGCTTCGGAAAATTGCGTCGCCAGCGCGGCCTTGCGCCCGGCACCACTGACGCCGGACTTGGCATCGGCAATGATCCCGGTGCTATCGATGAGACCGTGGAGCAAGGCGGGTAACAGGCCGAGGATCACCGACGTCGGATAACATCCCGGGTTGGCCACCAGGGAGGCCTCGCGAATTAACGAGCGGTTGATTTCGGGCAATCCGTAGACGGCCTGTTCGAGCAACTCCGGGCAGGCGTGAGGCTCACCGTACCAGTGCGACCAGGTGGCGGCGTCCTTGAGCCGGAAATCGGCGGACAAATCGATGATCCGGATCCCCACCGACAGCAGCTCCGGCGCCCGGTGCATGGCGGTGGCGTTCGGGGTGGCGAAAAATACCACTTCACAGTCCCGGATGGCCTCGTCATCGTGCCTGGTCAGTACGAGATCCGTAACGCCGCGCAGGGAGGGAAAAATATCAGCGACCGGCTTTCCGGCCTCGCTGTCGGATGTCACTACGTCGACTCGAACCCCCGGATGGCCACTGAGGATACGCAGCAACTCAACCCCGGTATAGCCGGTGGCGCCTATTATTCCTGCATGGATCATCCGCGGTCTCTCTCCTGGTGAGTGGTTATTGGTGAATAGTGAATAGGGTTGCGGGATTATACGATCAGACGGGAAATAAAAAAGCGGCCGAAGCCGCTTTGAAATTCTGGTTTTTTTTATTATTAGAAGATGAATTTAATGCCAAAAACAGTAAATTCGTAGCAAAGTCTAATCGACAGACCCTCGTTGTGTCAAGGAATATCTCCTGTCTTATCAGAGCATTAGACCGGTTGAATAAGGGGGAGGGAACATACCCTGAACAGCGGTACTCTGAAGCTGTAAGTCATTGTTCCGGAAAAAAGAAGGGCCGTTTATTTGCCGGATTGATAGAGTATCTGCGGGTTTGGCAGTCGCTCGATGTAAATGATACTTTCTTTTTAAAAAGGCAACGTGCAGGACAAACCCGGGCAGGCGGTTAGGCCTGCAACCATAAATCACTTGATCACAGCATTAAAGCGATGACAATGATGGGTAGTGGCTCAGTTTGTCATCCTATGCTTGCTTTGTGTCATCCTGTGCTTGCTTTGTGTCATTTCGACCAACGGGAGAAATCTAATCCTTAAATTATTGAGATCTCTCATTAGCTCCCTCGCTACGCTTCGGGACAGGATTCGAGATGACAGAACCGGGGTTTCAGTTTCAAACTGAGCCACTACCCAATGATGCGTTAACAAGCGCCAGTATCCCAAACCCGGAAACCGATTTATGGACACAGTTCAGATCATTGCCCTGACCATGGGCGCCGCCTGGGCCAGCGGCATCAATCTCTACGCGGCCATTTTCATGCTGGGGTATCTTGGCAGCAGTGGTCACATCCAGTTGCCTCCGGAACTCATGGTCGTTACCGATCCGCTGGTGATGTTCGCCGCGGGACTGATGTACTGCGTCGAGTTTTTCGCCGACAAGACCCCGGGCGTGGACACCGCCTGGGATTCCGTTCATACCTTCATTCGCATTCCCGCGGGCGCCATTCTGGCGATGGGCGCCGTCGGTGATACATCGCCGGCCGTGGAACTGGCGGCGTTCCTGCTCGGTGGCGGCATCGCTGCCACCAGCCACTTCACCAAGGCCGGCACCCGGGTCATGATCAACACCTCGCCCGAACCCGTCAGCAACTGGACCGCCTCGCTGACCGAGGATGCGGTGGTAATTGCCGGCCTGTGGACCGCGCTCAACTACCCGCTGGTGTTCCTGGTCTTCATGGGCGTATTCATTCTCTTCGTGATCTGGTTCCTGCCCCGGTTGTGGCGGGCCATCAGGAGAACCTTTGACTATCTTCGCACCCTGTTCACCCGGGCAAAATCCGGCACGCCCTCCCCCGGTCTGCCCGGCCCCGAATCCGACAAACATCTGACCTGATCATTGTTGTGAAAAAACCGGTACGGGCAAGCCTCGCGGTATTGGTCGCAGCCGCCATCGCGATCGGCATCTACTGGCTGACAACAGCCTCCGGCCGCCTCGACAGACGTCCGGATATCACACTCACGACCATCGATGGCAACAACTTCGACCTGGCCACCATGGAAGGCAAACCGTTACTGGTAAATTTCTGGGCAACGACGTGCACGGTGTGCATGCAGGAAATGCCTGAACTGATAGCCTTGTATAACGACCTCGCGAAAGAAGGGCTGGAAATCATCGCCATTGCCATGCCTTACGACCCTCCGAACCGGGTCGTGGAAGTGACAAAGCAGTTCAAATTGCCCTACCCTGTTGCGCTCGATATCCGCGGCGAAGCCATGCACGCCTTTGCTGACGTCAAGGCGACGCCGACCACATTTCTGATTGCAGCCGATGGGCGTGTGGTTGGGCAATCGGTTGGCAGAACTGACTTCGGGTTGCTGCGACGGGAAATTTTGGAGCTGCTTGAGGACAGTAAATGAAGGTTCTGGGTTCAAGGTTCAAGGTTCGGGGTTCAGGGTTCATGGTTCGGGATTCGGGATTCGGGGTTCGGGGTTCGGGGTTCGGGGTTCGGGATACCAAGTTCCAGGGTCATGGTTCAAGGTTCTGTGATCTGTAATCTGTGATCTGTGATCTGTGATCTGTAACCTGTAATCCGGGTTCGAAAAAGTGAAGATTCAGGTATTATGTATGCATTCAAAAAATAACTCGTTGTTACCTGGAACTTCGAACATTTAACCTGGAACAATTCTTTACTCATGCTCTGGATCAAGGCTCTACATATCATTTTTATGGTGACGTGGTTTGCCGGTTTGTTCTATTTACCCCGGCTGTTTGTGTATCACGCCATGGCAGAGGATCAGACCAGCCTCGACAGGTTCAAGATCATGGAGCGCAAACTGTTCTTCGGCATCATGACGCCGGGGGCGCTGCTGACGGTTGTCTTCGGTGTGTGGACGATGTTTGCCTTCGGTATTGAAACGTACAAAGGCCAGCACTGGCTGCACATCAAGACACTGCTGGTGTTGTTACTGCTTGTATACCACGTCTATTGCGGCAAGCTGATGTTCGATTTCAAACATGATCGCAACAAACACACGCATGTATGGTATCGGTGGTTTAATGAAATCCCGGTTTTGTTTTTGGTGTTGATTGTGTTGCTGGCCGTGGTCAGGCCGTGGTGAACATGTAGCTACAAGCTACAAGATTATGTGCCTGCGTTCAGCCTGACACTGCCCCCCACCCAGGTGTCTGCCTTCGGGCTGACACCGTAACACCGACCGGGAAAGCAATTGCCCCGGGTATACTGTTACCTGTTACCCGAAGAACGATGTCAGGCTAAAGCCCTGACACCTGCAGAGGTGTGAGCCTGACACTGCCCCCCACCCAGGTGTCTGCCTTCGGGCTGACACCGTAACACCGACCGGGAAAGCTATTGCCCCGGGTTTACTGTTACCTGTTACCCGAAGAACGATGTCAGGCTAAAGCCCTGACACCTGCAGAGGTGTGAGCCTGACACTGCCCCCCCACCCAGGTGTCTGCCTTCAGGCTGACACCGTAACACCGACCGGGAAAGCTATTGCCCCGGGTTTACTGTTACCTGTTACCCGAAGAACGATGTCAGGCTAAAGCCCTGACACCTGCAGAGGTGTGAGCCTGACACTGCCCCCCCACCCAGGTGTCTGCCTTCAGGCTGACACCGTAACACCGACCGGGAAAGCTATTGCCCCGGGTTTACTGTTACCTGTTACCCGAAGAACGATGTCAGGCTAAAGCCCTGACACCTGCAGAGGTGTGTACCTGACACCTGCAGAGGTGTGTGCCTGACACCTGCAGAGATATGAGCCTGACACCTGATCTAGTAGCTTGTGGCTTGTGGCTTGTGGCTGTTTTTAAATCTCAATCATCTCAAAGTCTTCCTTGCGCGCGCCACAATCCGGGCAGGTCCAGTTCGGGGGTACGTCTTCCCATTTGGTGCCGGGGGCGATACCGTCATCCGGCCAGCCTTCGGCTTCACTGTAAACAAACCCGCAAATGACACACATGTACTGCTTCATTACCGGACTCCCGGGATACTGGTAAAAATTTGCGTGTAGAATACTTGTGTTATGAAGAAGATCAAATCCGGTAAACCGGTGGTGCTGGTGTTCGGCGGGCATGATCCCTCGGGCTGCGCGGGGATCCAGGCGGACATTGAATCCATCGCCGCGCAGGGCTGCCATGCGGCGACGGTCATCACCATGCTGACCACGCAGAGTTTCAATGAATTTATTTCATTCAGGTCTTGTGATAGCGAGGATGCGGTAAAACAGGCGGAGCTGCTACTCGATTCCATGGACATCCGGGCGGTCAAGATCGGCGCCATCGGCAGCCTGTCACTGCTCGATGCCATCGTTGATATACTCTCGCGCGTGCCCGCGCTGCCGGTAGTACTCGATCCGGTACTGGCCTCAACAACCGGCCATGACATGGCGTCGGATGACCTGATGTCCTCCATGATTGAAACTCTACTGCCACGTGTGGAAATACTCACCCCCAATACGCATGAAGCCGCGCTGTTAAGCGGTATCAATGATAACCCGGATGCGGCCGCCGGGAAGTTGCTCGAACAGGGTTGCCGGCATGTCTTGCTGACCGGCACCCACGCTACAACCGACAACGTGATCAACCGCTATTACAATGCCGACGACACGCCGGCAAGCTACGAATATCAACGCCTGCCGGGTGAGTACCGCGGCAGCGGCTGCCTGCTCGCATCGGCGATTGCTGCAAACCGGGCGTCGGGGCTGGATGTGCAGACCTCGATCGAACACGCCCTCGAATACACCTGGCAATGTCTGAAGGCCGCAAGTACCAATGACGATACGATCCACATCCCGGATCGCATGCGCTGGAAAATACAGGATGATCGCCAATGACGCTGCCACGCGGCGGGCTCTACGCCATTACCGACACTTCGTTGCTTGGCGATGACGAGGTGATTTCAACAACGGAATCACTGTTGCAGGCCGGCATCCACCTGCTGCAATACCGGGACAAGCAACGCCATGACGATGATCGCCGTGAACTCGGCGAACGGTTAGTGGCGCTTGCGGATCCATACCGTGTGCCGGTGATCGTCAACGACGATCCGTCACTGGCAATCGCTATCGGTGCAGCCGGTGTGCACCTGGGCAGGGAAGATGCCGGACTCTCCAGCACCCGCGAGCGGTACCCGGATCTGATTATCGGCGTGTCCTGTTACAACGATCTTGAGCGGGCCGTTGACGCCCGCGACCGCGGCGCCGATTACCTGGCCTTCGGCGCTTTTTATCCATCCACCAGCAAACCCGGGGCCGTGCACGCCGATGTGAATCTGCTGGTCAGGGCCCGTACCGTGCTGGACCGGCCCATTGTTGCCATTGGCGGCATAACACCCGAGAATGGCGCTCCCCTGCTCGCGGCCGGTGCCGATTTTCTGGCCGTCATCAGCGGGCTTTATGCAAACGCCAATCCGTATGAAAATGCTAAAAACTATCTGAAACTGTTTGCTGATACCTGATGACTGATAAAACGCTGTTTGAACATTCGAGGAAAGTCATTCCCGGTGGAGTCAACTCACCGGTACGGGCTTTCAAATCCGTTGGCGGGGATCCGGTGTTTATTCGCCGCGCGCGCGGACCTTACATCTACGACTGCGATGACAGGGAGTACATCGATTATGTCGGCTCATGGGGTCCGATGATCCTCGGCCACGCACATCCGGACGTGGTCAGTGCGGTCAGGGACACGGCCGCTAATGGTCTCAGTTTCGGTGCGCCCACCGAACTCGAGACACGCATGGCTGAAAAAATATGCGCACTCATCACTTCCATCGACAAGGTGCGCATGGTCAATTCCGGGACCGAAGCGGCGATGAGCGCCATCCGTCTCGCCCGCGGTTACACATCCCGCGATACGATCGTCAAGTTTGAAGGTTGTTATCACGGCCATGCCGATTCGCTGCTGGTCAAGGCCGGCTCCGGCGCACTGACACTGGGCATCCCGACCTCGCCCGGCGTGCCGGCGGATCTGGCCAAACATACCCTCACGCTGACCTATAACGATGCCGGCCATGTCCGGGAACTGGTCCGGGAACACGGCGATCATATTGCCGCGTTTATCGTCGAGCCGGTCGCCGGCAACATGAACTGCGTACCCGGGTCAGCCGAATTCCTGCACAGCCTGCGCGAAGCCTGCGACCAGTGCGGCGCGATGCTGATATTCGATGAGGTCATGTCGGGGTTTCGTGTCGCCCTCGGCGGTGCGCAATCGGTATACGGGATCTCTCCGGACATCACCATACTCGGCAAGGTCATCGGCGGCGGCATGCCGGTAGGCGCGTTTGGCGGCCGCGCGGAGATCATGGATCAACTGGCACCGGACGGACCGGTGTACCAGGCCGGTACCCTGTCCGGAAATCCGGTGGCCATGGCCGCGGGGCTGACTACCCTGGAACTGGTTTCCGAGCCCGGTTTTTTTGAACAACTGGAAGCGAAAACCCGGGCGTTGACCGGCGGCCTCGAGGCGGTGGCGAAACAACATGGCATCGCGTTCACCACACACTGCATGGGCGGCATGTTCGGTCTGTTCTTTCATGATGGCCCGGTCGCGGGATTCAGCGAAGTCATGGCCTGCAACCAGGAACAATTCAAGCGGTTTTTTCACGGCATGCTGGATGCGGGCATTTACCTGGCGCCATCCGCATTCGAGGCCGGGTTTGTATCCAGCGCGCACACCGACGATGACATTGAACGGACGGTGTCATGTGCCGGCAAGGTTTTTCAATCACTTTAACAACGGGAGGCGGGTTATGGGAGCGTTTAAAAGAATGGGGGTCGTTGGCGTGTTCGCCGTGCTGGCGTTATTCACCATTGGCTGCGCACCGGAAATCGGCAGCGAGAAATGGTGTGCGAACATGAAAGAAAAAGCCAAGGGTGAATGGACGGCGAACGAGGCCGCGGATTTCGCCAAACATTGTTTGTTGTAGGTGTCTGGCTTTAGCCTGACATCGTAGCGATCTCAGATTTCAGACGACAGACGACAGATAACGGATAACAGCGAACCCTGAACTCTGTAGTCTGTAGTCTGTTCCCTGTTACCTGTTACCTGCATCACGGTGTCAGCCTGAAGGCAGACACCTGATAACGTATTCCCCGCCAGCCGCCCGACTAGTACCAACAATCAGCCTCAGCACACCATTACGGTCTCTTTCCACCGGCCCGGCGGCTTCAATACGCTCACCGGTGAATGCCTGGCCGGTGTAGGTGGCGGTGTAAGCGATGATTTCGCTGATTTCGGGATGATCCACGCCGTATCTGGACGGATAGGAAAATGCGTTGCTGTCGTCGATTACTGTCGTTTCGATGCGCCGGGACGGCAATTTCACCACCGGGTACGCTATGGACGGCGCGTCGCCGGGTTCGGGGATACAACTGAAATCCACCTTGGTGCCGTGCCAGTTGATCTTGTTGGACTTGCGCATTTCATGGCGTTTAAAGGTTTCGAAATCCAGCTCACAACCGCGCCGTTGGTAAGCATCCCGCCACATCGCCGCTGTCAGCCGAACCCCGGGATCGCTTGATTCAAGTTGCTGTATCACTGATCGCACCTGCATGAAGTGGCCGAGTCCGTAGACGATCACGTCAATATCGGAGTCAGGATGGTGAAACCCGGGCAGCAGCGATCCGGTGATACCCAGGCATTCGAGGGCAACGCCCCGGGCAAGCAGGTATTCGAGCAGTTCCCGGGCAAGCCGGCTTTTTTCGTCCGCCCCGGGTGACTTCAGCAAACGGCGGGCGGCATCGCCGGGCTTGAGAACCTCGGCGATATCCGCCCCGGTGATGCCGTGAAGACGGACATCCAGCGTTTTCGAGTCATGGTGATACCGCGGGTAATGCCTGGACAGGAATGCATCAGCCGATGCGGCATCGAACTTTTGCACGCGGCCGTCATTGCTACGTGCATAGCGCAAGGTGCATAAATAGCGCCCGTCCTCGATGAGGTCGCTGACCACGGCAAAATACAGGTTCTCGTGACTGACAAGAAAATCCCTGGCCCTGATCATCCGGGAGAATCTCCCCTGACGCTGTCATTTCCCCACATCTTTTTGAAAACGCTTTGTTTTTTCTGATTTTTAGTCATACAATCCTGCACTGCAACAGTGTCTTGCCATGGCGACAGCAAATCCATGGTGTCGTAATCATTACATAATGGAGTTTTGGTCACTAATTAATGGAATGCGGTTGTTCTGCAGTTTTCGAGTCCTGTTCCCGGGCGTATAAATTTTCCCTTTATCTTCATAGAGATACTGTGATGGCACGAATGCCGGCCGATGTCGCTGCCGGGAGGCATCCGGTCTGCTGCTTGCATGCAGTCGCGGCTGTGGCGGCAGCGGCCGCGCTCGGTCCCCGCCGATCGGTAACGCGAACGCTTAGTTGTTGTCGGACAGAGACAAAACGACCGTGAATCGGCAGCTGGAATACCCCCTGTTCACGGGGAGGCTCAGATACGTCCTTTCCGGGTGTCTGACTAACTCATTGTAAAATAATGAATTATCACGATTGATTTCAGCATTTCAGGCTTTGCCCAGGCACATATCGGAAACTGGCACAGCGCTTGCGACAGGAATTGCAGATAACAATAAAAATAAAAGGATTCAGTACTAAACATTCATCCTGAAGTAATCAAGACAGAGTAACTTATGGTGCTGTCTTCAGAATAATCAGGTGCATGGGGGATGCGTAGTTGCTAACTGGAGAAGAAATGACTCATGTTTAGAATATTTGGACACTATATACCCAAGTCGCTGTTTCTGCTGGGGTCAACGGAAAATCTGATCCTGCTGCTGTCCGTATATTTCAGTATCAGCCTCGGTGCCAGTGTCACCGGTATCGACACGCCCATCTGGCCGAAAGCCCTGCTGTTCAGCATTGTCATGATCCTGGTGATGACCGCCATGGGTCTTTACCAGCACATCACCGAAGACGACACGACGCTGGTTTTCACGCGGATCCTGCTCAGCTTCCTGCTCGGCGTGGTTCTGCTGACCTTCATCTACAAAATGGTTCCGGAGCTGTTTTTCGGGCGCAATGTGTTTTTACTGGCCGTGCTGTCTTCGTTTTTCGGCATCATTTCCTGCCGGCTGGTCTGGCATTTGCGCCAGGATCATATACTGACCCAGAATACGCTGGTCATTGGCGCCGGCAAAAAAGCCGAGCAGCTCGAACGATTGAACCGTATGGGTAACGCCGGCGTTACCATCTCCGGCTACCTGAACATAGAAGGCAGCGGACCGCGCATGATCAAGGATGACAGGATCTTTGACATCGACCCGGATCTGACCAACCTGTCGAAAATCATCGCCGACAATCATATCCGCGAGATCGTCATCGCCCTGGATGAGCGGCGTAAATTCATTCCCATCGACCGCATTCTCGATTGCAAGATGCGCGGTGTGCGGGTGGTCGATGTGAATACCTTCCTCGAACGCCAACTGGGCAAAATCTGCCTGAAGACGCTGCACCCGAGTTCACTGATTTTTACCGAGGGCTTCATCCAGAACGAGGCAAAGACCTTTATCAAACGCGTGTTTGATGTGGCAGTGAGCAGCATTATCCTGTTGCTCGCCCTGCCCGTCATGCTCGTCACCGCGCTCGCCATTCTCATCGAATCCGGTGGCCGCGGTTCGATTATTTACCGCCAGCAACGGGTCGGGGCCAATGGCAAAACATTCAGCATCTACAAATTCCGCAGTATGCAGGAAAATGCCGAGGTCGACGGCAAGGCGGTATGGGCCAGCAAGAATGACGCCCGCGTCACCGCGGTGGGTAAATTCATTCGCAAGACCCGTATCGATGAACTGCCGCAGTTAATCAATGTGCTCAAGGGCGATATGAGTTTTGTCGGCCCGCGACCGGAACGGCCGGAGTTTGTCGAGAATCTTTCCAGGGAAATCCCGTTTTATTCGCTGCGCCACCATGTCAAACCGGGCATTACCGGCTGGGCGCAGATATGTTATCCCTATGGCGCCAATGTCGATGACGCCCGGGAGAAACTTCAGTACGACCTCTACTACCTGAAGAACAACACGATTTTCCTGGATTTGCTGATCCTGATACAGACCGCTGCCGTGATTTTGTTGTGCAGGGGGGCGAGGTAGGCAGACTTCAGATTACAGATTACAGATTACAGATTACAGATCACAGATCTCAGATCTCAGAGTTCAGGCATCAGCCTGGTTAACCGGCAGGGCCGGGACTATCCGCTTCGTGAACTGACCGTTAACCACTGATGCCGGCAGGCTGAAAAGCTGCAGTTTCTCATCTAATCAACAGCCGGCCGGTATCCCCGGCTGTTTTGCCTGCGCTACCGCTTATCCCGGTTTATACTGGTTCCGGCTGGCAGTATTATCCTGCATCCGGATCCACATCCATCAAAGGGACGACGCACCGGTTAACTCATGTCAAATCTAGGCCTGATCAGTAATTCCATCGGTACACTGCTGTACCTGTTCCTGCTGCTGTTGCTGCTGGTGAACTGGAAAGGCAAGCTGATCAGCTTCCTGCTCTGCGCCTGTGCCCTGGTTTCCGCCACCTGGTTCGGCGCCGTTGCCTGGCATGCCGCCGACCGCTACATCAGCCTGGAAACGCTGAGAATTCTCGAACTCGCCCGGGATTTATGCTGGCTCGGCCTCCTGATCCTGGTCATTCGCTACGGCGGTGGCGACAAAACCCTGGAACGCTCGGACAAGCTGTTTATCGTGCTGTTCGTCGGCTTTATCCTGCTGTTCCTTGTTGCCGTGATTGCCAACCAGCAGCTTGACATCATCAGCCTGGAAAGCATGGGCGGTGTCAGCCTGTTGTACTTTTTTTACCTGGTCCTGGCACTGTTCGGACTGCTGCTGGTTGAAAAACTCTACCAGAACACGGCGCCCTCGCAGAAATGGAACATCCGCTATTTCTGCCTGGGCATAGGCGGCATTTTTGTCTACGACTTCTACCTCTACTCCGATGCCATGCTTCTCGGCAGCATCAACCCGGACCTGTGGTATGCAAGAGGACTGGTGAACGCGTTGTGTGTGCCATTGATCGTGATATCCATCGTCAGGAACCCGCACTGGGAAGCCAACCTGTTTGTTTCCCGCCATGTGGTCTATCGCAGTATCGTCGTCATCGCGGCCGGTGTGTACCTGAGCGTCATGGCCGCGGCCGGTTATTACGTCAAACAGTTCGGCGGCACCTGGGGCAGCACCCTGCAAATCGTTTTCTTTTTCGGCGCCCTGGTCATTTTGCTGGTGGTTATTTTTTCCAGCCAGTTCCGCTCATCGCTGAAGGTGGCGCTGGCCAAGCACTTCTATAAAAACAAGTACGACTACCGCGAGGAGTGGCTCAATTTCACCCGTTCGCTGGCCGAGGAACCGGAAACGGACAGGGAACACCGGCATGTGATTCGGATCATTGCCCGTACCGTCGATTGCAAGGGTGGAGCCATGTGGGTGCTGGATACTAACAGGGACATGTACCGCCCGGTGGATACCTGGAATGATTTTCCACAGATGGATCATGAGATCGCCGGCAACGATGATCTGGCCGTGTTCCTGCAGCAGAAAAAGTGGGTCATCGATGTCGGTGAATACCGTAACAAGCCGGAAGCGTATGACTACATAGAACTGCCGCAGTGGTTGCTAAAGGTCAACAACATCAAGCTGATACTGCCGCTGATTAATAATGACGTGCTCATCGGCTTCATCGCTTTTACCAGTGACAGTAACGAAACCCTGAACTGGGAGGATGCCGATCTGCTGAAAACCATGGGCTACCAGTCGGCCAGTTACATCGCGCTGCTGGCCGCCAACGAACAACTCATGGAAGCCAAGCAGTTTGAAACCTTCAACCGCCTGTCCGCCTACGTGGTGCACGACATCAAGAACCTGGTTGCCCAGCTGTCCCTGGTCAGCGCCAATGCCAGAAAGTTCAGGGACAATCCCGAGTTTATCGAGGATGCCTTCGATACCATCGAGAACGCCACCGAAAAGATGAAGCGCATGCTGAAAAGCCTGTCCAAGCAGGAACTGGACAGAACCGGCAACCAGCAGCACCTGGAAATCAGTGCGCTGGTCCGGGAAGTGCTGGAAAACCGCGCCTCGGGACTTCCGGCGCCGCAACTGAACGCGGTGGACGGCGAACTGTATATCAGGGCCGATGAAGACAGGTTTAAATCAGTGCTCGAACATCTGATCGAAAATGCCCAGGAAGCGACCGCGGATGACGGCTTCGTCCGGGTACACATCGACAAGAAGGATACTGAAATTGTGATCGATATTGTGGATAATGGTTGCGGTATGTCCGATGAATTCATCAACAACCACCTGTTCAAACCGTTCGACACCACCAAGGGCAACGCCGGCATGGGCATCGGCGTCTACGAGAGCCGGGACATCATCCGTAATCTGAACGGCAGGCTCGAGGTACAGAGCACGCCCGGCGCCGGAACCCGGTTCACCATTTATATCCCCGAGTCAATCACTCCGCAAGGCGCTCACTGACGATGATATTTGACGGCAAACTGAACAACGTGAAACTGTTGATTATCGATGATGATCCGGGCATGCAGAAACAGCTGAAATGGTGTTTCTCCGAAATGGACGTCGACATTTCCGACTCCCGCAAGCAGGCGCTGAAACTGGCGGAGAAAAACCGTCCTGCTGTGGTCATTCTCGATCTTGGTCTGCCGCCCGATCCGGCCAATGCCTCGGAAGGCCTGAAGCTGCTGGACGAACTGCTGCAACTGGACAACGCCTTCAAGATCATCGTGGTAACGGGAAATGAAGATCGCGCCAATGCACTCAAGGCCATTGAACTCGGCGCCTATGATTTTTACCAGAAACCGGTGGACCCGGATGTGCTGCGGCTGATTGTCAGCAGAGCCCACAACCTTTATCAAATCGAGCAGGAAAACCGGGAATTACTCAACCGCAACGTCAATACCCTGTTGAACGGCTTTGTCACCGGCCATCCGGCCATGAAAGACATCTGCCAGAAAATTGAAAAAATAGCACCCTCCGATATCACCGTCATGCTGCTGGGTGAAAGCGGCACTGGCAAGGAAATGCTGGCCCGCTCGCTGTATGAACTGGGCAGTAATAAAGATGGACCCTTCGTCGCCATCAACTGTGCGGCGATTCCGGAGAATCTTCTGGAAAGTGAACTGTTCGGCTACGAGAAAGGCGCTTTTACCGGCGCCGCCAAACAGACCCCGGGCAAGATCGAGGTGGCCGGTGGCGGCGTGCTGTTTCTCGATGAAATCGGTGACCTGCCGTTGTCCCTGCAGGCGAAATTGTTGCGCTTCCTGCAGGAACGGGTGATCGAACGCATCGGCGGCCGCCAGGAGATACCGGTTGACCTCCGGGTCGTCTGCGCCACCCACCAGAACCTGAAAGAGAAAATCCAGAACGGCAGTTTCAGGGAAGATCTGTACTATCGCATCAGTGAGATCAGCGTAGAGATCCTGCCCTTGAGGGAGCGCCCCGGCGATGCCATCCTGCTGGCCCAGTATTTTCTGGGCAAGCTGCAGCAAAATGAAAGCAAACGCAAAAAATTGCACGATGACGCGATCCGCGCCATCGAAACCCACGACTGGCCGGGCAATGCCCGGGAACTGGAGAACCGTATCAAACGCGGTTTCATTCTCGCCGAGTCCGACTACATTACCGCGGACGACCTTGAACTGGACGCGTCCCTGGATGGCTCGGCCGCGGATTCCACGCTCAATCTCAAACACGTACGCCAGCAGGCGGAACACAACGCTATCGTCAGGGCCATCGGCCGCTGTGACGGTAACCTGACCGCGGCGGCCAAATTGCTCGGGGTCAGCCGGCCCACGGTCTATGATTTGATAGAAAAGTACGATATCAAGTAGCCAAACCGGCGCACGACGCCCGGTGGATCAGTGTAAAATCCCGTGGCAATACGACCACGAGGGAAAAACTCATGAAATACCAAGGACTTACTTAGTCACTGAAAGCAGTGACAGCAGACATACCCGGCCATTCAAAACCTGTTATAGTTTATAATATAATCTAGGTAATTGATTGAAATTGAAATAAAATTCAGCCCATCGAGCGAACGATCGGAGATCCAGACATGAAACCTATCCGGCCTTTTTCAAATTTCCTGCTAGTCGTCACCTCGGCTATCCTGTTCACGGCCTGTGCCCAGTTCACCGGCGCCGGCGGCACGCCACCTCCCGAAGGTCAGAAAGCCACCGGCTACGATTACCAGATCGCGCCCGGCGATGTACTGAACATATTCGTCTGGCGAAACCCGGAGGTGTCCGCCGTCGGGATCCCGGTCCGACCGGACGGCCGCATCTCGGCACCCCTCATCGACAGCATGGTAGCCAGCAACAAGACGCCGGCGGAACTGGCCAATGAAATCGAGGAAATCCTCGGCGAGTACATCAAGGATCCGTTCGTCACGGTCACCGTGACCAATATCATCGGCGGTTTCCAGCAGCAAATCCGCGTTATCGGCGAAGTCAACCAGCCCAGCGCCCTGCCCTTCAGTGAAAACATGACCCTGCTCGATGTCATGATCGCCGTCGGCGGATTGACCGAGTTTGCCTCCGGGAACAAGGCCAGCATCGTCAGGAACATCAACGGCGATGAACAGAATTACAGCGTGCGCCTGGATGACCTGCTCAGGGGCGGTGATATCAGCGCCAACGTTGACATGTACCCCGGCGACATCGTGGTTGTGCCTGAATCACTGTTCTAGATTTTGATTACGTACCAAACCCAAAACCACCTCGAGCAGGCATTGACCCATGCGTGAAGCGCTGGAACAACTCAACTCGCAACTGTGGATCATCCTGCATCACCGCTGGCTGGCGCTGATCTGTGCCTTTGTCATCTGCGCAGCCGGCTGGGCCGTGGTCAACATCCTGCCTGACCAGTACCGGGTGGAAGCGAAGTTTTTCTTTGACACCAAGACCGTTCTCAAACCGCTGCTGGAAGGTCTGGCCGTGGACAGCTCCGTCAAGGAGGAATCCATCTCGTTGATCAAACGCACACTGACCAGTCGCCCCAACCTGGTCAAGGTCGCGCAGGATACGGAACTGGACCTGACGGCAACCACGCCCAAGGAAACCGAGGCCTTGCTCAAACGCCTGGAAAACTCGATCAGTATCAGCGCGGTCTCTGACAGCGGCAACAAACGGGGTGGCGATGACATCTACAGCATCAGTTACGTCAGTACCGATCCGGTCATCGCCAAAAAGGTGGTCGACTCGCTGCTGAACATTTTTGTCGAGAGCCTGCTCGGCATCACCCGCAAGGACAGTGACAAGGCCGAGGCTTTTCTGGATGAAAAAATCCGCGAATACCGGCAAAAGCTCGAGGAAGCGGAAAACAACATCAAGGTTTTCAAACAGAACAATGCCGGTCTGCTGCCCGAGGAGGGCAGCAGTTTTTATTCACGTCTCTATGCCGCGGAAGCGAAACTCGACGAGGCCATGCTCAGGCTGAGGGAAGAACGCAACAAGAACGCCTCGCTGCAGGAGCAACTGACGGCACTGGAGAACCAGTCTGATGACGCGCCTGCCGAACTCATGGTCGGCCCGCCCAGGGAAAAGACCCAGTTGGAAAAACGCATCGAGGCGATGAAACTGAAACTTGATGAACTGGAATTGCAGTATACCGACCGGCACCCGGATGTGATCACCACCCGCAAAGCCCTGGAGGAACTGATGGCCCAGCAGGAAGCCGAAGCCGCCGCGCAGACGGATGACCCGGATGCAGACAGCCGCATGGAAAGTGCCTCCCCCTCGATACGGGATTCAAATTTTTACCAGGAACTGAAGATCATGCTCAGCAGTTCCAACTCCGAGATCGCCGCCATCACGGCGCGTATCGATGACTACCGCAACAGGATCGAGGAAATGAAAGCGCTGGTGAACGTGATGCCCGAGGTCGAGGCAAAAATGAAAAGCCTGGTGCGTAATTATGAAATCCTCAAGGAAACCTATGACAACCTGGTGCAGCGCAGGGCCTCGGCGCAGATTTCACGCGAGGCCGAGCAAACCGGCAGCGAATTCCAGTTCAATATCATCGAACCGCCGCGGGTGCCGCTTGAACCCGTAAGCCCGAATCGACTGCTGCTGGCCTCCCTGGTGCTTCTCGCCGGTGTTTTCGGCGGCGCGGCGCTGGCCTGGGTGTATGAACAACTGAAACCGACCTATTACCAGCAGCAGGAAATCGAGGAGGATTTCGAACTGCCCGTATACGGCGGGGTTTCCATGTTCTGGTCACCGCAGGAAATTTCACGGCGCAAGGCCGGGATATCGATATTCATTCTTTTATACCTGGTTTTATTCAGCGCCTGGGGACTGCTGCTGTTTCATTACGGACTGGGAGAAAAATTACCCGACCAGGTCATGGAGTTACTCGGTCTATGAGTATCATCGAAAAAGCGCTGGACAAGCTGGGCTCCGCATCGGAGGCCGAAAAAGATCAGAAAGCCCGGGAGAATAAAGCCGGCCGGGAAGCTGTACAGACAGAAAAGGAGGACTCTCACCGGCAGGAAAATGTCGGCACCACGGCAAAAACATCGCGGACCATCGAACTGGACCTCAAGGGCCTGGGCAAGCTGGGCTACCTGACCCCGGACACGGATAACAAGGTGCTGTTTGAACAGTACCGGCGTATTAAATTGCCGGTCCTGAAAAGTGCTTTTGAACATGAATCCGGGAAAGAGAATAAAAACATCGTCATGGTCACCAGCTCGGTGGCCGCTGAGGGTAAATCCTTCACCTCGATGAACCTGGCCATGAGTATCGCCTATGAATACAACTACACGGTATTGCTGATCGATGCCGACGTGACCAAGCAGATGTCCAGCAAGGTCATGGGGGTCGAGGGCGCCAACGGTCTGATTGAATACCTGACCGGCAAGGAAGAATACCTGGAGAACCTGATCCTCAGGACCAATATCCCCAAGCTGAGCCTGATACCTTCCGGCAGCCATTCAGACATGGTCACGGAACTCTACAGCAGCAACAGGATGAACCGGCTCATCGAGGAGCTGTCGACACGCTATAACGACCGCCTGATCATCATTGATACACCCCCCGTTCTCGAGGATTCCTCGGCCAAGGTACTCACACACCTCGCCGACCAGATTGTCTATATCATCGAGGCCGAAAAAACGCCCCGGCACGTGGTTGAAAACGGCTTGCGTATGCTGAATCGCAAGGACTCCATCGGCATCGTCCTTAACAAGAGCAACCTGAGACATAATCGTTCCTATTATTATGTCTGAACGATCGTACATCTCCGGTAACTACGGGCATCTGCAACGACTGTTTTTTTTTCTCGGCTGTATTTTTGCTGTCAATCTGTACGCATTTAATTTAACCGTAGACCCGACGATTTCCGTCTCCGAGACATACACCGACAATGTCAATCTTGCCCGCGACGGGTTCAAGGATGACGATTTTGTACTCTCACTCAACCCCGGGCTCAGCATCAGTACTGATTCCAGGATGCATGAATCAACTTTCAACTACGTTCTGCAGAAAGTCCATTTTCTCAATCTCGAACGCACCGACACTTTCAATTCCCTGAATACCGACGGCGAATTCGAATTTCTCAAGGAGAGATTTTTCACCGAATACAATATCCGCAACGGCCAGCAGAATGTCTCCAACACCGGGGCCCTGGCCACGGACAACCTGTCCATCAACAACAACCGGCAGAATGTTTTCTCATACCAGGTCCATCCTTACTGGATACAGCGTTTCGGTACGTTGGCATTTCTTGAAGTGGGTTTTAATTTCAATGAAATCATCTCTGACAACAACGACAGCACCTCGGAACTCATCGATATCAAGCTGGACCATGGCACGCTTTTCAACCGGATCCTCTGGGATATTGATTTTTCCGACGAAACCATCGACAGCGAATTCGGGCCGCGCACTGTATTCAGGAATATTACCGGAAATGTACGTTATCTCCTCACCCGTAAATTCGCCCTCATCGCCGCGGTCGGTTACGATGACAATGAATTCCAGAGCAGCGATGACATCAGCGGTGAATTGTGGAATGCCGGCGTTGAATGGAACCCGTCCAGGCGTACTTCCCTGTCGGCCGCGGTAGGTGAGCGTTTTTTCGGCACGGACTACAGGATTAATGCCAGTCACAGGACCAAAAAAGCACGCTTTGAAATCACTTTCGATCAGACGCCGGAAACGACCCGGCAGAACCTGCTCGACCAGCAGGTATTCAATCTCAGTGATATCTTCGGTGAGACGATAATCGATCCCGTGACCGGACAACCGGCCACACTGGATGTTCTGGTGCCCCGGCAAACCAATGAGGTGCTGATCAACCGGCAATTCAGGTTACTGGCCAGCTATGATTACCGGAAAACATTTGTCAGTGTCGAGTTCTTTATCAGGGAACGTGATTTCCAGCTCACCGGTGACACGGAAGACAACTACGGCACCCGGGTCAACTGGCGCTGGGACCTGTCGCCAACCCTGAATACAGATACGATTTTTGACTATAACGTTCAGGACAGCCGCCAGGGCATCACCAGTGATGATATTCGTCTCAGTTTCAACATTACCAAGAATCTGAGCCGGGATCTGGATATCAACGGTGGATTGTCACACCGTATTCGCCAGTCCGATTCAGGCGGCAATGAATTTGATGAAACCCGGGCATTCATCGGGTTAACGCGGAATTTTTAATTATGTACGAGGCATTTTACAATCTGTCAGCCAATCCTTTCAGGTTGAACCCTGATCCGAATTTTTTCTATAACAGTAAAACCCACAAACGGGCGCTGGCCTACCTGCGTTACGGTATCGGGCAGGGAGAAGGTTTTATCATTATCACCGGGGATGTGGGTACGGGGAAAACCACCCTGGTCAGCCGGCTGTTCCAGTCACTGGACACCAGCAATATCAAGGTCGCCCGCATCGTCAATACCCAGTTGCGCGCGGAGGATCTGCTGCGCATGGTCTCGGCCGAATTCGGACTCGACTACAAGCGCTCCAACAAGGCTACCATGCTCAAACAACTGGAGTCTTTTTTTATCCAGTGCTACAAGGACAACCAGCGCGTCCTGTTGATCGTAGACGAAGCACAGAACCTCGCACCCAAGGCGATCGAGGAACTGCGCATGCTCTCCAACATCCAGTATGAGGGCAAACAACTGTTACAGAGTTTTCTGCTCGGGCAAAAGGAATTCAGGGACACCATGCGCATGGAGGGTTTCGAACAACTGCGCCAGCGGGTGATTGCCTCCTATCACCTGCGGCCGCTGGATGTGGAGGAAACCCGGCAATACATTTTGCACCGGCTGCATATCGTCGACTGGAAAAACGACCCGGAATTCGAACCCGAGGTTTACGAGGAGATCCATCGCTACGCCCAGGGTATACCTCGCAAGACCAACCTGCTTTGCGACCGCATCCTGCTTTATGGCGGACTCGAGGAAATTCACAAAATCACCTATGAATCGCTGCAGTCAGTACTGAGTGATATTCAGGATGAATTCTGGAAGAACGATTTATCCGTGGACATCAATTTTGACGATCCCCCAGAGAACAGCCAGGACCTGGTAACTTATAAAAACACCTCACCGGCGGTGCAGAAGGAGCTGGTTGAAGGTGAAGTGACGCTTTATGATATTTATCGCCGCATCAGTATCCTGGATAACTACATGCATTCGCTGAATGACATCGTCAAGAGCGAACTCAAGGAAATCCGCCGGCACCTGAACAAGCGGGACAACTAGCGGGGTCAGACTACAGATGACAGACTACAGACGACAGATGACAGACTTCAGGTGTCAGACTTCAGGTGTCAGAGTTCAGCCTGACACCATACCGTACAGTCTGTAATCTGTAGTCTGTAATCTGTAGTCTGTAGTCTGTCGTCTGCTAACTGTCCATCATCTCCCACGTACCATCCTCCTGCCGGCAAGCCGTAGCCGTCACTTCCTCGGCCTGCCCGTCGACATTGATGGTCTGGGTAAATTCCCGGCAGGGAGTGCCGTCACTAACTGTGTAGGTTTTGGTCGGCGTGACCGCACCGGAGTGGCCACTGTCGGGATTACTCCAGCTCGAGGTCTGCCCCGTGGGCTGGTATTCCAGTGCATTCTGGGTCGTTTCGACATGATAGGCCTGGTCCTTGCAGTCCAGCTGCTTGCCGATTTTGTTACCAAAGAGTCCGCCCGCCAGCACACCGGCGCCGATGGCAATCTTGTTGCCGCTGCCACTGCCTATCTGGGAGCCGACCAGCCCGCCCACGGCCGCTCCGAGCAGTGTACCGAAGATTTCGTTACCGCCGGTCTGGTTGGGATCGCATTCCGCGCGCACATTCGCCGAACCGAAAACTAATACCAGCAATATCAATAAATTATGAACTTTCATGATAACTCACCGTTCCCGGCACTATTGGCCTGTAGAAAAAATTCCATGCTCATCAATAATATTGTTGTCCAATCCTGGATGCTATTCCAGTGGAAAATCCTGCTCTTGTGAACAGGGTTATGATCTGATCGACCCGGGCTTCCCTATAATGGTTCGGTTGAAATCACGATGCCGTCCGCATCGGCGTACAGGTATTCGCCGGGACTGCAATCGATACCGGCGATAGTCACCCGGATATCGCGGTCGCCGGCGCCTTTCTTGAGGCTTTTGCGCGGATTGGTCGCCATGGCCTTGACCCCGATATTGATGGTTTTCATCACCTCGGTGTCACGTATACAACCACTGACGACGATCCCGGACCAGCCGTTTTCCTCGCCGAGCCTGGCGAGCATATCGCCGACCAGTGCGCAGCGCAGGGATTCGCCGCCATCGACAACCAGCACGCGCCCCTGCCCCGGCTCTTCCAGTGCGCTACGGACCAGTGAATTGTCCTCGTGGCATTTCACGGTGGATACCGGACCCGAGAATGTCAGCTTGCCACCGTAATCGTTGAAGATGGGCAGGGCAACTTTCAGATCATCGCCGTGCTCATCGTACAAATCCGCGGTCGTAAATTCCATCCGATCACTCTCCTCGTTAATGTTATTACAGATAATATTCCGGACGCCGGTCCGCCAGCACTTCATTCAACGCCGTGATGTGCTTGTTACGTGAAGCAGTGGGATCGATGTCCATGATGACCAGGTCATCCCGTTGTGATGGCGAACGTTTCAACAGGACGCCACCGGGCGCCACAATCTGGCTTTTGCCGGTGAATTTCAATTCGCCGTGCGGCCGCTTGTCAGTGCCATAGCGGTTTGCCGTTACGGCATAGACGCGGTTTTCCAGGCAACGCGTGATCATGGTGTCCTGGCAAAAAGACAGCACCAGGTTGGCCGGATGACAGATGATATCCGCCCCCTGCAGCGCCAGGGTACGCACCACCTCGGGGAAGACCCAGTCGAAACAGACCATCATGCCTATATTAACATCGCCAATCCGGTTCACCTGCAGCGGTATATCGCCCGGGGTGAAAACGTTTTTCTCGTCACTGAAAAGATGCAGCTTGCGGTAAGTATGCACAAGACCTTCAGGTCCAATCAAAACGGATGAATTGAAGCATTTATCGAGGTATTTTTCGGCGAAGCCGCTGACGATGTAAAAATTCCGTTGCCGGCACAGCTCGGTCAGATTGTCAATAATGGGCGACGAGGTAACGTCCTGTGACAACCGGCAGGCTTCATCGCGATCGGCAAAATAGTAACCGGTATACGCCAGTTCCGGGAGAATGATCAGGTCCGCCTCGACATCGGCAAGCGCAGCGAGCACTTTATCGAGATTACGCTCGATTTTGCCAAACAGGGGACGAAACTGGTAGTAGCCGACTTTCATAGTTTGTGATTGGAGAATGGTAAGTGGTAATTGGTGATTGGTGAATAGAAGATACTTATGCGCCTGTCCTGTAAATTGTACCACTACTCACTGTTCATTGTTCACTGTTCACTGCCCGCTGTGACCGAGGCATCCGCGTTCATGTTCCAGAAAAGATCTCTCCCGATGGCTCGAGACAAGGATTTCTCCCGTTGGTCGAAATGACAAACCGAGTCACTGGATTCACCATTCACTGCTCACCGCTCACTGCTCACCGTTCAC
>MRWF01014716.1_pt1 | contig 43184 bp, 39 predicted proteins | sample 1013331 | NCBI WGS metagenome assembly MRWF01 (sample SAMN06117577, study PRJNA244670) | biofilm metagenome | biome: Water; feature: Cathode Biofilm; material: Biofilm; isolation source: microbial consortium enriched at the cathode of a solar microbial fuel cell | place: USA: District of Columbia ... | reverse complement strand
CTGATAGACCAGTTGAGTGAGCGAATACCTGTTGAAATGGTCTGCAATGCGTTTGATATCAGTCGTTCTAGTTACTACGAATACCGCCAACGGCGGAACCGTGTGGATGTTGAGCGTCTGGCCCTGAAGGCCCAGGTAAACCGGCTGTTCACGAAGAGCCGCAGCTCTGCCGGCAGCCGGACAATAAAGGGCTTACTCAGCGAAGAAGGCATTGTCGTCGGGCGCTTCAAGGTTCGACGTCTGATGAGCGAGTTGGGGCTGATCTGTAAGCAGCCAGGCCCTCACGCTTACAAGCAGGCCACGGTCGAACGACCGGATATCCCGAACCACCTGGCCCGCGAGTTCACGGTAGACCGGCCCAATCAGGCTTGGTGTGGTGACATCACCTACGTCTGGAGCGGCCAGCGGTGGAGTTATCTGGCTGTCGTGCTGGATCTGTATGCTCGCCGCGTTGTTGGTTGGGCGTTGTCATCCAGTCCGGATGCAGATCTGGTCGTCAAAGCTCTGGACCACGCCTGGGAACTGCGCGGTCACCCAGAGAAAGTTATGTTCCATTCGGACCAGGGAAGCCAGTATGCAAGCCGTAAGTTCCGTCAGAGACTATGGCGCTATCGAATGACACAAAGCATGAGCCGACGTGGCAACTGCTGGGACAACGCACCGATGGAGAGGCTGTTCAGGAGCCTGAAATCTGAGTGGATACCGGCCTTGGGATATCGGAACCTGCCTGAGGCCAAAAAAGATGTTGGTGGCTATCTGATGGACTACTACAACCGGCAACGACCTCACACGTTCAACGGTGGTATTTCTCCCGTTGCCGCTGAGGAAAACCTTAAAATACTGTCCGGGATTAGTTGACCACTACAGGGTCATCATGAATGTTACAACCATTGGCATTGATCTGGCGAAAACTGTGTTCAGTATTCACGGCACCAATCAAGACGGCAAGGCCGTGGTTCGTAAACGGCTCAATCGCCCTAAGCTGCTGGCGTTCTTCGCGTAACTGCCACCGTGCCTGATCGGCATGGAGGCCTGTTCCGGTGCCCATTACTGGGCTCGGGAGTTAACCAAACTTAGCCACGATGCTTGGATCACGTACTCACCAATGTTCGCTATTGTTTAAGAGCTTGTGAACGTCCAGAAAGGTCCGCTTTGAAAACAGAGTGGACGCAAAAGTGGGGTGATTTTTTTGCGTGCTACTACATGAACAGAAGTCACGCCGTGGTTTCTTTCAGCTAACCTTTAGGATTTTAGATTAGTATGCTTACTAAACCTAAAAGCGCTTATTCACTCACTCACACGATCATTTGGGATATTTTTTATTGTTATAGTTGCTGCTATTAAGACTAGCTCGACGGGCGAGAGATTGACCATATCGTTTGCAAACCGTTCTCGTTTAGCTCGCGTCCAACCCTTCGCTCCGCGCTTCCAGCGCCCACTTGAGCGGAACTACGTGTTTCAATGTCAATCTCGCTGCTGTTCTGGATGACCTTGCCTGTGAACGGACTGATCCATCGGCCTGAGACCACCCTACAACGACTTTCGTCTGCAAACCGGACGTTGGTTGTGGATTGGGCAACCAATGCCTCAGCACGGCTGTCCTGACAGTCTCCATCAGCATCATCCCAACCGTGACCAAACGCAGACCGTTCATAGCTACGTAGCCTGCTTTGCTGCTCCTGGGCCTGTCGAACCGATGCAAAAGAGACTCCATCTGGTAATTTACCACCTGAATCCAAACAGGCATCAAGGGAGTCGTAGGGTTGATAATTCTGGGTTCGCTCATACCAACTGCTTTGCGGTGGATGGCAAAGGCCACTGTTCGACTTTTTTATAACGGACGCATGGGCCGGAACACTGACGAAACCCACTACCAACGAAAAGAAGAGGGGCAGGATTCTTAAAACGCAAACCATGATGTGTAAATGTCCTCTGGGGTGTAAACTTGCCGTAGGGTGCCAACGTATCATCCCCCGCATCCTGACGCCCCATGGACGATGCTCCACTCCAAGGAAATGACAACGACTAACCAACGGTCGGTGTTACGAATTTGCAGCCCAAAAAGGCTGCGAAGTTTATTCACCAGTAACAGTCGCAGCAAGCTGGCATCAGCCTGAGAACAAAGCGAAGACGTTTGCTTGGCTGCCTAATATCTTTAACGTGAATTGAACGGGAAAGATCGACTATCCATGGCTATTAGCTTTTATGAAAAAGGGGAGCTGACCTCTGGCTTCCACGGCTGGCGAGTTGTTGCCACCATCCGAGGCAAACGCTATCAGAAGTATTTCTCTCTTAAGAGGCCGAACACCCGAATTACTCAAGAACTCTGGTACCAATATCAAGAGACCAGGGCCAAGTACTATGAGGCCCGTTACATGGCCCGCTCCGCAGCACTTCAATATTTGGATTTCATTGGGAAAGACCATCCCACAACCCTCCCCTGTCGCGGTGTTGGCTTCCAGGGCATCACGCTTGGCATCGGAAGTGGGAAAAGTGCTGCACAAGAAACCTGCTATTTCTCCGTAAACAAACGAGGCGCTGCCACCAAATTCTACATTGATGAGCGGGCATCTCTTTCTCAGGCATGGGAGCAGGCCGTAAAACATTGGGGAGAAGCGTTCGATATCCGACCCAAAGACATCGCTAAAAAGCTCGAACAGGTTCCCAGTCCTGATCAGTTCAAATCGCTTCGCAAACAACTGAACGATCACGAGGGCTGCGACTATCAAGCCAGCGTCCTCCATCACGTCTACGCCGAACAGCGAAGCCAGCTGGAAAAACATAGGGCTAAGAAAACCACTAGAGGAAAGCTCAACGAGGACGATCTTCTGGCAATGTACGCGAACCTGGAACGCCAGGTGTCAGAGTTCCAGAATTAGATCTATTCAGTGTCGTGGCCGAAGGACCGGCCCAGCGCGTCCGGTTTAGACGACAAAACCCTGACCATCGGCTGTCGTCCTTCCATGACGCCAACAACTCTGCCATCTCCAATGAAAGCCACTACAATGTAGACACCGGAGCCAAGCCGTTTGTAAGGTTCAAGAATCATCGTTCGCCAAGCTTCGATATCCAATAGAACCGACTTTAACCCCGGAACTAATCGTAGAATCCTTCGATCTGCCACGCCGAGCCAATGATAAAGCTCAATACCATCTTCTGTAACGATGCCTACGGTTTGCATTGAAGCAAACGCTTGAAGGGTGGCATATGCCATATTATGTCGGCGACGAAACTCCATCCCCAGCCCGCTAATCCCCGTGCGCCCAGAGTGGCAAACCAGTATGGTCAGATGGCAAATACCGTAACTTTTCCAAAAACAATGCGGACGGCAACCGATGCTAATGGAGAGTGATGGAATGCCTCCGACTCAATATTGTATAGGCAAGGCTATGTTGGCTTCGGCTGTTGGTACACTCTGATAGTACTGTATATACTACTGTATAAACAGTCCTTCGGTGGAGTGCAACATGAAAAAAGCTGACCTTAGTGCCCTCGAAAAGGCCTTGGCCCACCTCCCGGTTGATCTCAAACAACACCTTGCCCATCAGCTTCTTGGGCAGATCAACGCTCAGTCTCACACTTTGCTTGAAGCGGCCAGATCTCACCGCCGATGCCCTCGTTGTGGATATGAGCACGTCGTCAAATGGGGGCGTTCCAGTGGGTTGCAGCGATATCGATGCCAGAGCCTGACTTGTCACAAGACCTTTAATGCCGTCACAGGAACATCACTGGCCAGGCTGCATCACCGCAACAAGTGGTTTGATTACCTGAGATGTATGCGAGACAGCCTGACCCTGCGGGTATCGGCAGTTCGAGTAGGCATTGATTTAAAGACAGCTTTTAGGTGGCGTCACCGTTTTCTAACAGCCAGTGCAAATGCCAACGCGAATGCCCTCTCCGGCATTGTCGAAGTGGATGAAACCTTTTTTGCCGAGTCCTGCAAAGGCAAGCGCAACATCACGCATCGCAGTTCCAGGAAGCGTGGCGGGCAAAGTAACAGGAAGCATAAAGCGGATAAAATCCCGGTACTTATTGCACGGGATCGCAACGGTAACATCAGCGATCTGGTAGATCCTGCATTAAACAAACCGACGGTTCATGCTTTTCTGACGCCGATTATCAATCCTGACTCGATTCTATGTTCAGATGGCCACAGCTGGTATAAAACCTTTTCCAGAGAGCACGGCATTGCCCACCACCGACTGGTTACACTCGATAATCAGCGAGTGATCGGGAAGGAATACCACATACAGAACGTCAACAGTTATATGAGTCGATTGAAGGGCTGGATGGCGCGGTTTCATGGGGTTGGAACGGCATATCTGCCAAGCTATCTGGCATGGCGGAGGCTATTTGAGCGCGCTCAGCCCTCCGAAGAGGCCTGGCTCCGAATTGCGATCGGCGCAAACCAACAGCCAATGCCAACATAGCGATATGCAAACAGTATTCTGCTGTGCCTGATTCAATAGGTCAAGATTGGGTCGATCAAAGGGGAAAAATTGTGACAAGCGCGGGTGGTGCCAAGTCTCTCCCTGGCGCGTCACACCACTTGGCAGGTGTCGCGTTTGCCTGGCATCCGTGCCGGCGTTGAGTCCCGGTCGTCCTGACCAACTGACTCGGCCCCAACCCTATCATTGTCAATGCAGGATTCGTGTGAGATATACCTTAGAGCTGCGTAGGATCCTGAATTGGGCGTGGCGGCGACTGTCTGACCAGGGATGAGGAGGATTAACAATCAACCCGTTTCGCAAGATAGGCTCTACCGACCTTCCTTGTATCGAGTCTAATCTACCGACATACTCCTGAAGTCGTTAAGTGCGAAAGACTCAGAAACAACATTTAAACAATGGATCAGCCAACTGGTCATGCCGCTATAGCGTGGTCGGAAATTGACACAACAAATTATCCTGTAGGTCGCAAAGCGGACATTCAGATTGGAAGATCACCCTCGATGCTTAGCGGCCGGTTTGGAGGTCCGTTAGGGGCAGGGCCGAAATTTTCCAATTCTGGACGGATCTGAAACGGGGTCAGGGTCAGAATTCAAGAGCTGGCGGGCCAAAAACCTCGACGAGTGGCCGGTTTATAACCGTCCCCAGTAACGCGGTAGAACTCCATATTTGCACAGTGGCGATGTCACAATTCCGTGACGGCGAAACGTTTGTCGATTGCTGAAAAGTACTAAGAAGTGCGGGAGCAGATCCGGCTTTGATGGCTCTACATACTTCAATCAACAGTTATCCGGAAACGGCCGGTGAGATCACTCATCAAGTGCGCTTTCTGCTTCAAACCCAAACTTATCTCTCGGCTACCAGCCACATGTTGGCTGACTGTCGCCGCATGGGCATCAAGCGCCACAAACCGCTCACCCACACGTTCAATTGCCTCACGTTGCAGCGAGAGCGCCTCATTAATTGTGACACTCCGCCCCTCCAGATCCGAAAACCAGTGGTTCATCGAGACAAGATGACCTTTAAGATCGTCAAGAGTCTGCCGGTTATCATCACCGGCCTCCATCATTTCAGCTATCAAGTATTCAACACCCTGCACGCCCTTAACCAGATCAGCTACCCATTGCCGTGTTTCATGAGTGGAATCGGCAGTGCGTTTCGAAAGTGTTCGAACCTCATCAGCAACAACGGCAAACCCGCGTCCATATTCGCCCGCCCTTGCTGCCTCGATTGCTGCATTAAGGGCCAGCAAATTCGTTTGCTCAGCTATGTCAGCAATTACCCCGATCACCTTCTCGATTTTCGAGGCCGATTCCGTCAGCTCTTGTATCGCCCCGGAGACCCGACCAATGACCTCTACAGTGCGCTCTACCGCCGTATCACTTTTTATTAAGCTGGACTGAATGTCCGAATTTGCCGTCACGGCCGCCTGAACAGCTTCAGTGGATTCACGAGTCGATGCCTCAATGGTGGAAGCCTGATCTGCCATCGCCTTCATTGAGTCTGTCACATCTTGAATCTGATGCTGTGTCGTTTGAGATGCTGACTCCAGTTCTCCCGCCTGGATACCGAGGCGATCAGATCCCTCGTTGATACTTTTTGAAGCTTCCCTTATTTCTTTGATGAACCCTTCAAACCGACCGACCAGCCGAATCAGAGCTGCAGCAACTCCTGCGACTTCGTCAGACCCGGCCAGACCCGGCGGATTGGCCAAATCCGAACACTCATCCATTCTCTGGATATCCCGCTCGATCCGCTGCAGCCTCACAATGACTGTTTGCCTCAGCCAGAGCGTCATCAGAACAATGACCGCCAAAAAGGCAACAGATCCGATAATCAGCGAAACCTGTTGGCGGTCGAGATACCCCAGTAGCTCATCAGATTCCTCAGCGATATGAGTGCGACTTCCCTCCTTGCGATCGTTGATGCTCTCAAGCAATGGCGACAGAGCAGCAAATAGTGAAAAGTCCACCGTTTTACCTGCCTGATAGTAACTCTTCTCCTCGATTCCTTCCGCGAGTTCTTCTAGGTATACAACCACCGCTTCGTGGATACTTTGGTTATCTTTTGCCCAGGCACTCAGCTGTGCACTTCGCTGAATCGCGCTCCACTTAGCAGGAATAGACTCTGCAAGTGACTCGTATTCTTCGTTGATCTCACCCCACAGCAGTAACTGACCTTTGATTTTGAAAGAAAGGTCCTGCACAAGCCGCAGGTCCTGCTCCAGATCATCCAGTAACCAGGCTTCATGCATGCGATTCTGGATCAAATCTTTTGCGGCGTTTTCCGCCTTTCCAATAATTGACCAGGACAACAATGCAAGTGCCAAGAGCGCAAGGACCGAAAAAAATGAAAAGAACAGGATTCTACTTCGAACGGTTTTGAGCATGACGCCACCACATATTAATGATGGCTATAAGGCTGCAGATCGATTGTGACATTCTTGTTACTTGAGCCACATAACACTCTGATTTAATAAATTAATTTACAAAAAATAACATCGATTAGCACACGACTTCAGCATCACTGAAATATTTCGGTAATGTTTAGCGAGGAGTATGTGAATTGCATGAAGATACTTGGCACAACCGGATATGAGCCATTCGAATCAGTAGGTTTGGGATCTGCGACGGAGCGACAAAATTTGGTTTCCCGAAGCCGCACTCACATCCAGGAGTGACCTAATGCAGGACTGCCTCAGTCAAGAACTGAATCGCTTGTTGTTGACAGAAGACATTACGACACTTCTACAACCAATCGTAAACATTAATAGAAAATGTGTGTTTGGTTTTGAGGCACTGAGCCGCGGACCTTCGGACAGCCCCTTGCACACGGCCCCAATGCTGTTTGAAACAGCAGAACGCTGCGGCCAGACGCTAGAACTGGAAACGCTCTGTCTTCGCACCGCTGCACGCCATTGGTCCGGTCATGGCACTCCGCTGAAACTTTTCGTCAATATCAGTCCGGCCAAACTGATGCCTCCAGAATTCAACCCGACGCAACTGCAGGAGCTTTTGTTGGCGAACGGGCTGAAGGCATCAGACATCGTTATCGAACTCTCTGAACGCTACCCCACTGCCGATCCTTCAGAGCTTTTGAAGACACTGGTATGGCTGAAAGCAGAGGGCTTTCTCATTGCTATCGACGATCTTGGAAGTGGATATTCCGGATTAAAACTATGGTCCGAGCTGAAGCCGGACTTTGTGAAAATTGACCGGCACTTCATCCGTGATATTCAGGACGACCTCATCAAGCGCGAGTTTCTGCGGTCCGTTGTAGATTTGGCAGACCGATTGGGCTGCAAATTAATCGCAGAAGGGGTCGAAACGGAAGCAGAATTCCGGGTTGTCTCGGAGCTTGGCATTGCACTGGTTCAAGGTTTCCTTTTCGGTCGACCAAAACCGATAGCTACAGCCTACCTCGACTCGCTGAACGATCATGCGGCCCTTGCGTCCAAGCCACCCCGGAGAGAAAAGGAAATAGCAGGGCTCTTGTGTCGGTACATCGAACCCGTCACTTCGGAATCGACACTGCGAGATGCATGGGAGCGGCTCCAGAGTGAGCCTGACGTGTTCGCTTTGCCGGTGGTGGATAACGGCAGGCCGCTTGGCCTGATCCATAAGTGGAGGATTATGGAAACTTTCAGCACGCCTTACGGCCGGTCGCTTTATGAGCGGCTCCCAGTTTCCAATAGACACAGTGCAGATGCATTGGTTGTGGATTACGAGGTGCCACTAAACGAAGTGAGCGAAAGGCTGATTAATGACGATGCGCACTATCTCAAACAGCATTTCATTGTTGTCAAGAATGGAAAGTACGCCGGCCTGGGAGCCACGCGCTCGCTGCTCAAACACATCACCGAACAAAAGATCGAAAACGCACGCTACTCAAATCCACTGACCTTCCTGCCAGGCAATGTTCCCATACAACAGACTTTGGTTGCCCGAACGGAAGAAATGCGCGCCTTTTCACTAATTTATTTCGATATCAACATGTTCAAACCTTTGAACGATGTCCTCGGCTACCGGGTTGGTGACCAGGTAATAGTTTTGCTGGCTGAGCTTTTGAAAGAGGTATTCCATGCCAGTGATGACTTTGTCGGGCACATAGGTGGGGACGATTTTGTCGTCATCAGCTCTTCGTCCTCAGCTAATTATAATGCTGGTACCGTACAGTCACTATTCGCCGAACGAAGCCGGCGCTTTTACAGCGATTGCATACTGAAAAGCGGGTTTATTGAATCCGAAGACCGAAACGGCCAGCCCTGCCGTTTTCCACTGGTATCTCTGTCAGCGGGCACTGTAGAGGTAGGCCCCGACGAGAAGGTGACGGCCGATCAAATTTCAGAACTCGCCAGCTTCGCCAAGACAAGGGCCAAAGCCTCACCGAACTTCCGTTTTGTGGTTTTTTCAAGGGCCCGATCCGGTGAGCGATCGAAAGGATCGCAAGACTCAGATGGGTCGTGTGTGTCATGCGTATTGGGGGAAGTGCAGAATTAAGCGTAAACAAACCCTACCAACGCCGTCGCCGGTTTTCTCGGGAATTCAAAGCTCAGATTGTTGCCCAGTGCCAGGAACCCGGTGCTTCGGTTTCCCGGATCTCATTGGATAACGGTCTCTACGCCAACATGGTCCGGCGCTGGATGAAGGACGCGCAGCAAGCGGATAAAACACCAGCAACGCCAGGATTTGTTCCGGTTAATCTGCCTGTGGCAACTGCTTTATCGGGCAACCCATCGGTCTCGGACAAGCGTAGTACCATCCGCATCGAGTTGTTCACTGCGCCTGGCGTACTTGTGACGCTTGAGGATGGCTACTTCGTGGGTCAGCTTCTCGATGATGGCGTTGCTGCGCACCAACTCTCGCTCCTTCAGGCCCAAGACTTGATCCTTGGCGTCCAGAGAGTCCATCAGTTCCGTCGCCAGGGCACGGAGCTGATCGGCAGAGAGTTGGTTGATGTCGGGGCGCTGAGTCACGCCCCCTAGTATGCCAAGTCCCTGTGCGGCAAGCGATTCGCGGTTCTGGCTATAGCGGTACTGCGGCACTTGTGGTTACAGGATGGAGATGACGCCTTCCGCGCCAATGCGCTGCCAGGGCAGGCCCTGAACCCGCGCTGATAGCTGTTCCTCGGTCAAGCGCAGCTGGTCACCGCGCCAGGTTTCACCCCAGTGGAATTTGCCCCGGTTCAGCCGGCGGGCACACAGCCAGATACCCAGACCATCGTGGATCAGCACCTTCATCCGGTTGCCCAGTTTGTTGGCGAACAGGTAGGCGCAATGGGGTCTGGCTGAACCGAACACCTGAATAACCCGGGCCAGGGCCTTGTCGGGCCCCGCCCGCATATCCAGCGGCTCAGTAGCCAGCCAGATCTCGTCGATGCGAATCATCCCAGTAGATCCCGCAACAGGGCAGCACATTGATGCGCCTGCTCCGCAGGCCACTCAACCACAACCGCACCGCCGGTGCGGGGAATCTCGATGCGGATGGTGTTACGTTTATGGTTGGCCCGCGCTGAGGTTGCCGCTGGCAGATTAACAGGTACGAACCCAGGTGTTGTCGCTGGTGCTTTAGATCTTCGCCGTGCTTCGCTGATCCAGCGCCGGACCATGTTGGCGTTGAGACCGTTATCCAGGGAAATTCGGGAAACGGAGACGCCGGGCTCCAGGCACTGCGCGACAATTCCAGCTTTGAATTCCCGGGAAAACCGGCGACGGCGCTAGTAGGGTTTGGTTACGCTTAAGTCGTTCATGTTAAGTGATGAGATGGACGCCTCCCCTCCCGAATCGGCGTCAATTGCGCCAGACTTGAGTGTGTGAAGTCCAAGTCGAAGGATAAAGGAGGCGTCCACCATGGATATTAAGATTCTTGGGATTGATCTGGCAAAGAATGTCTTTCAGCTCTGCGCACTTAGTCCGCATGGCAAGGTGCTGTTCAACCGAGCGGTGAAGCGACCCCGGCTGCTCGACGAGATGCGGCAATTGCCGCCAACCCTCATCGCGATGGAGGTCTGTGGCGGTGCTCACTACTGGGGGCGGCTGTTCCAGGCCCTCGGGCATCAGGTCAGGCTGATCCCGCCGCAGCACGTGAAGCCCTTCGTCCGGGTGAACAAGAATGACGCCGGCGATGCGCTGGCGATCTGTGAAGCGGCGACCCGCCCCGGGATCCATTTTGTTCCTGTAAAGCCCCTGGCTCAGCAGGATCTGATGCTGCTGCATACGGAGCGCCAGCGCTATGTCCAGCAACGCACCGCCATCGGTAACCAGATCCGCGGGCTGGCCAGTGAGTATGGTGTCATTTTTCCGATTGGCCTGAGCGCTTTGCGTTCCGCCTTGCCCGGCGCCCTGGAAGACGCCGAGAATGGATTATCCCCTGTCGCGCGCCAGTGCCTCGCCAGGCTCTATGACGAACTCAAGCATTGGGACCATCTAATTCGTCAAGTGACCCGGGAGCTCAATGCCTTGGCAAGACAACAGCCGGCCTGGCTAGCACTGCAGGCGATCCCAGGTGTGGGTCCGCTGGTCGCCTCGGCCTTGATTGGGCGCATCGGCAACGGACACCAATTCCGCACCGGGCGCCAGTGCGAGGCCTGGATTGGCTTGGTACCGCGACAGCGTAGTAGCGGTGGGCACCAGCAGCTCTTGGGAATCACCAAGAATGGCGACCGCTACCTCCGCACCCAGCTTATCCACGGAGCGCGAGCGATCACTACCGGTTGCGGCCGTTGGGGCTGGGATCACCCATTGGCACGCTGGGTCAACCAGCTCCGGGAACGGCGCGGCTTTAACAAGGCTGTCGTGGCACTGGCAAACAAACTGGCCAGACTGGCTTGGGCGGTCTTGTCCAAAGGAGAGGCGTTCGATATGAGAAAGGCGTTTGCAACACCCTGAAATGCAGTGCTCACCCTGTGAGTTTGCAGTACCCGATGAAGCAACCGGTCATCCGTCCTTGCCAGAACCTGAAAGTGGACAAGCGTTGACTCAAACCGCTTAAGTGTCTAGGTGACAAGGCACGGAACTCATCGAGGCGCGGCGGCTAAAGCCGCCATCAAGACGCCGGATATATGTCCGCGAACCACCGCTTCATCACAAGCTACCCGTTGACTACGGGGAGACGTCCATAAATGTCCACTAGAAAATAAGTGGACACTATCCTGACGGCGGCAGCGCCTGGCTCAAGATGGGATTACCGGCCGCTTAGTACGCCAGGAAAAGCTGGCAAAAGATAGTGGGTGAAAGTCCCGCACGGGGTAAGGCCTAGCCAGCTGCCCCGGCCCCGAGTCATGCGCACCCGATCGCGAGGTCGCGTGTGAAGTGTTGACAGGGGAAACCATGGGCTCGGTATTGAGCTGCGAAACCCAATTCTGGAGAGCGGATGTTGTTAAGCGAAACAGAACGCAACAATCATCTCAGCGCGATGGCAAGCTGTGGTGGCACTCCACGCAGTCGTAGACCCGGTGCACGTGGCGACGTCTTTTGTACGGAACCTGGGAGGTCTCACCCACCCCGGCATAGCCGAGGCGACTTACCGAAGGGTAACACCGCAGGATGAGTATGAACGTGGGTGAGAAGTCGGATCCGGTCGTAGTACCTGAGAAGATCTCGAGCAACGGTGCGAAGGTACCTGCGGAGAGATTGGAGGAAAGGACCGGACCCAAGGGAAACGGTCAGCGAGCCGCCGCAGTCTGGACTCAGAGCCAGGTCGCTGCGTCGCCCGGTTTGCTGACCGTGCGCCAGGCGGCGCAACGGAAGAAAGAAACTCGCTTCTCTGCGTTGCTACATCATGTTGATATTCCGCTGTTACACCAAAGCTACTTTGCGCTCAAGCGCAGATCGGCCGCTGGTATAGACGGAGTGACATGGGAATCGTATGGGAGCGAGCTAGACGCGAGGTTAGAGAATCTCAACCGCCGTATCCACAAGGGGAGCTACCGAGCCAGACCCGCAAGGCGGGTTTACATTCCGAAGGCGGATGGTTCGACAAGGCCTCTTGGCATCCAGTGCCTGGAAGACAAAATTGTTCAACAGGCAGTGGTGTTCGTCCTGAATGCGATCTACGAGCCGGACTTTATGGGGTTCTCCTATGGTTTTCGGCCGGGTCGAGGACAACACGACGCACTGGATGCGGTACAGGCGGGACTTTATAGGAAGAAGATCAACTGGGTCCTGGACGCAGACATCCGTAAATTCTTCGACAGCATGTCGCATGAATGGATGATGCGATTCCTGGAGCACCGCATCGCGGACAAGCGCAATAGAGGGTTGGCAGACAAACGTGAAAAATAGCCCAAAAACACTCTCAACCTATTGAACTACTGGTTTTTTGGTCACCCAACCCCAGAGTTCATGCCATTCTGGCCGATAAGCGGAACTTGGCCTTGTTGTCAGCCCCGCAGACTCTACTAAACTGGGGACTGACCATAGCGAATGCGGATTGCTTGGAAGACGCCGCGCCGAAGACCCGGCTGGTGTCGAGTGAAGATGCTACGGCGTTGTGGAGCGCTTGGCGCCAGCTTTTTTAAGCCGGTTGCCGGTCACGCAGCAAGGGTGTCCACCAGGGCGACAATACGCTGAAGGCCTCCTGTCTCTGAAGAAGTGAGGAGTTACCTGTCTCACTGGAAGGAGAGGTTCCTTAGCTGGCCTCGGAATCCGCGTGATGTTGCATATTGATCTGGTGCAAACCTGGCTAATGTGTAACTGACGCTTGTCTATATGATTAGCTTGCGATTTACTGTTACTGAATCATCAATAGCAGGACAGTGACATGGCCCCGCACTCCCCTCGAGATCAGTTTCCTCTCACCAATGCCCGGTTAGCAAGGCGCCGGCCCAGTGAGCGTGATCGGCGCGCCAGGCTGCTTTATCTTACCAATGCCGGTGAGCGCTTTATGAGCGGGCGAATGTGTTGCGGGACGAGATGCTGAAAGGCCTCGAAGATGAGGACCTGGAAGTCGCCCTGCGTGTTTTTGAGCAGGTTATGGAAAACGCGACCAGGAGGTGAAGCATGCTACCTAAGGATATCGTTGTCTTTCTTGAAGAGGCTCGACCCTATGACCGACGACTGGCGATCGCCGCTGACATCGCCGCGTGCTGGAATGCCTGTCTGATAGCGGTGTTTGTGGCAACGCCACTGAGAGCGACGCCTCATGCGCACGCTGTGGCCGGCTCTGCCATGCGCGCCTTGCTCGAACAGCATCGCGTGCGTGTTCGGGACGCAGAGGCTCAGGTCAGGGAGCGCTTTGAGGCAATGGTTCGCGCAAGGGGCATTAGCGCAGAGTGGCGCTTGTCCGAGAGCGAGTTAGCGGAGGAATTAATGCTACACGCGCGCTATGCAGGGCTGGCGTTGGTCCCTCCCTTCGAAAGCTCCCCCGAACCTTCCATGACGGTCAGGATGGCCGAGCATGTTATCTTCGGCTCGGGACGCCCGACTATACTCATTCCTGACGACTGGGCGGCCGGACGGATTGGACGACGTGTCGTTGTCGGCTGGAACGCTAGCCGGGAGGCAACACGAGCGGTCGGCGATGCATTACCCTTTCTGGCCCAGGCCGAAGCAGTGAAGGTGGTTTGTGTCTGCGATGAACCGGATGGCGAGCTAGAGTGTAGAGAGGATTTCGGCGCGGACCTATGTCGCCACCTCGCGCGATATGGCGTACAGGTAACACTGGAACAAGTCGACGGTGGTAAGGTCGGCCCGATGCTACTCGAACAGGCGCGGGCGTTCAATGCCGACATGCTGGTGATGGGCGCCTATGGCCATACGCGGCTCACCCGACTGGTGCTCGGTAGCGCTACTCGAACAGTACTCTGTCAAGCGTCAATCCCTGTGCTGGTGTCGCGTTGACCATAAACGAACGCGCTGGCGGGCTATTGACGGAGCCCTTCGGATGCGCGATGACTGGAGGGCTTGATCGTGGCGGGCAATTGGCTCAGGCAGCCAGGACCCAGTGGCCCAGCTCCAGAGACCCTGACTGGTTCAGTTATCGTGGTCAGAACCGGTAGTTGATCAGTGCGCCACCGAAGGCCTGAGTGGCGCTGCCAATGTCCTCCACAATAGGGCTGTCTTTGGCATCGCCGGTGAGGTAGGTCATACCGACAATGCCGGTCAGCGACCATGAAGGGCTCATCCGACATCTGATTGAACTGACTCGAAGCAAGCCACTGGCTCGGGCGGTCAGGGCTACTTGTGTCAACGCCAGGGCCAGCATATTCGCTGCCCGCCCGGGACCCGATTTACCCCGCCAAGCACCCGCAAGTGCGCCTCGAGACCACAAAACAAGAGGTCGAGTCCGCGCATCGTCCGCTTCCCCGAGCCACGTCGTCAGGCGATGGCCCAGCCGGCGTCATCCATTGCCGCCCTGGCGGCCTCGGCTCCCGATAGCTCTCCCCTCCACCGGGAGGCGTCGAGGCGTCGTCCCGTCACCCCGTCCGACGCGTCCGAGGCAAGCCAGAGAAGCGGCGGGACAATGATCGCGGGATCGAGCAAGCCGGTTCGCACCTCTTGCGGGAGACCGTCCGGGATCATGCCTGTCGCCGTCGCGCCGCCGGGGAGAAGACCGTTCACCGTGACCCCGGTGCCGTCTAAGTCCTGCGCCCAGATGATCGTCTCGGATTCCAGCGCCGCCTTGGATGGGCCGTAGGGCGAGAAGCCGCGCCGCCGCATGGTGGCGTGATTCATCGTGATATTGACGATGCGTCCGCGACCGGCGGCGATCATCAGCTGGGCTGCCGCCCGCGCCATCAGGAACGGCCCGTTCACGTTCGTGTCGATCACCATGCGCCAGACGTCCGGGTCGGTCTCCCAGAACCGGGTCGGCTCGGTCAGGAAGCGATCGCTGACATACTTCATCCCGCGACCGGCGTTGTTCACAAGCATGTCGAGCCGCCCGAAGCGGTCACGCGCCATTGCGACGACGCGGGCGCAGTCTTCTTCGCGCGTGACATCGGCGAGTATCGGAACAACCCGGTCGTTCCCGACGTCGCGGGCCACGGCCTCGATTTCGGTCGCCTGGCGCGATGCAGTCGTGATGACCCGCGCCCCCGCCGCCACGAGGTCCAGCACCATCGCGCGGCCCAACCCGCGGCCACCGCCGGTGACGATCGCGACCTGGCCCTCGAGTCGCTCGCCGCTCATCGGTTCAGCGCCTGCATCTGGGGTGCGGCATAGCGCGCGCCTGCGGCCGCGCCGGACGGCAGAATGCTGTCGATCCGGGCAAGATCCTCGGCCGTGATCCGCAGGTCGAGCGCCCCCACATTCTCCTCCAGTCGGCTGCGCTTCTTGGTGCCGGGGATGGGCACGATGTCCTCGCCCTGCGCTAGCAGCCAAGCCAGCGCGAGCTGGGACGGCATGCAGCCCTTCTCCTGCGCCATCGCCTCGATCTCCTGCACCAGATCGAGGTTCTTCTGGAAGTTCTCGCCCTGGAAGCGCGGCGAGCTGCGGCGGTAGTCGTCCTCGGCGAGATCCTCAATGCGGCGGATCTGCCCGGTGAGGAAGCCGCGTCCGAGCGGGCTGTAGGGGACATAGCCGATGCCCAGCTCGCGTACCGTCGGCAGGATCTCGTCCTCCGGCTCGCGGCTCCAGAGCGAATATTCGGTCTGGAGCGCGGTGATCGGGTGGACGGCGTGCGCGCGCCGGATGGTTTCCGGCGCGGCCTCCGACAGGCCGAGGTAGCGGACCTTGCCGGCCTTGACGAGCTCGGCCATGGCGCCCACCGTTTCCTCGATCGGCGTGTTCGGGTCCACCCGGTGCTGGTAATAGAGATCGATATGGTCCACCCCGAGCCGCTTCAGCGATGCATCGCAAGCCTGGCGCACATATTCCGCGTCGCCGCGAATGCCGAGAAATTCGCCGTTCTTGCCGCGGACGTTCCCGAACTTGGTCGCCAGCACGACCTTGTCGCGGCGGTCGGCGATTGCCTTGCCGATCAGAACTTCGTTGGTGAATGGGCCATACATGTCGGCGGTATCGAGGAATGTGACGCCAAGATCAAGCGCGCGGTGGATGGTCGCGACCGCCTCGGCCTCGTCGCGACCGCTATAGAATTCCGACATTCCCATGCAGCCTAGGCCGAGGGCAGAAACCTCGAGCCCCTGCGAACCGAGCTTGCGCGTCTGCATCTGTGTCTCCTTTTCCTTTGTGTGTCGCGTACAATGACCGCTTGGCCAAAGATGTTCCTCTGCCGGGGCACGCTTATCAGACAGCGATTTGCGCCGGGCATGACGCCATTCTAACCCCCGTGGCGGCCTCGCTTTCAAGGGCTTTCTCCTCGGCCTAACCGGCGAAGACCTTGATGAAGGCCCTGCGACATATTCCTTGACAACTACCGGTCCGCGACGGCCACCAGCAGGCTGCATGGCGCGTGGGCGAGCAGCGAAGCACCGACGGAGCCGTGCCACCACCGGGCCAGCGCGCTCTGTTCGCGGTGACCGACCACGACCAGATCCGCGCCGACCTCGTGCGCCATTCGACCGATCTCCTCGGCGGGGTTGCCCGCGGCGAGGCGCGTGTCGACGGAAAGCCCCGCCCGCCGCAGCGATTCCGCGCCCTCCGTCAGCACCCGGCGCACTTCCTGATATTCTCGCTCCGGCAGGTCTGAGGGGGCCGCCGCTTCAGCGAGCGCGACACCCAGTTCATGGGCGACGACGGCGAGGAGATAGACACGAGCCTGGCAAAGCGAAGCCAGCTCGGCCCCCTGATCCAGCGCCTCACGGCCTTGCCGGCTGCCGTCATAGGCCAGGAGGATCGTCCGGTACATCGTGGTGCTCCTTTGTGTGATCGGGATGGATCGCCTTTCCCGGTCCTCTGCTCTAGACAGTGCAGCCTTCGGGTGCTACATCCCTCGCTATTTGATACATAGCTATCTATTGATTATAGTACAGCTACCTAATGATGCAGGCAATGAGATGACGAAGCCCCTCGACGATAAAGAACAATTCGGCCTTCGCCTCGGGCTGGTCGCCCGGCTGTGGCGCGCCGAAATCGACCGGCGGCTGGCCACCTTTGGCCTCACCGAGTCCCGCTGGTTGACCCTGTTACATCTCTCTCGCCTGCCCCAGGCGGCAACCCAGCGTGAATTGGCCGAGGCGGTCGGGGTGCGGGGGCCGACCCTGGTACGCACGCTGGACCGGCTGGAAGCCGAGGGGCTGATCGAACGCCGGACAGAAGCTAGCGACCGCCGCACCAAATCGGTTCACCTGCGCGCGGAGGCCGCCCCTGTTCTGGAACGCATCGAAGCAACCGCAGCGGCGGTGCGCGCGCAAATCTTCTCCGACCTATCCCAAGCCGAGGTAACGACTTGCCTGAAGGTCTTGGAGCAGATCGCCGGCAAGCTGGGCGGCACGCCAAGGGCGATGCGGCTTGCGGACGAAGACCGATGAGGGGTAGGCCGTGGACCAGCATGTGACCCATCTCGAACGCCAGGGCGACGATCCGGAAACCGATCTGCGCACAGTCCCCGACAAGGAGACGGAGGCTGGGTCAGAGGCGGTTTCACCTCCTGTCCGCACCCGGCCATGGCGACGGTATGGCGCGATTCTGGCGGCGCTGATCGTTCTCGGAGGAGGCGGCTGGTGGTTGTATCAGCAGTTCACCCATGTCTTTGTGACGGACGCCCGTGTCGCCGCGGACATTGTTGCCATGAGCAGCCGGGTTCCCGGTTGGGTGACGGCGCTCGAAGTGACCGAGGGGGATGCCGCGCAGAGAGGCAGGGTTTTGATGCGGATCGACGACCGGGAAAGCCGCCTCCGCGTCGAGGAGCTTGCCGCGCAACTCGCCGGGATTGCCCGCCGCCGCGAGGAAATCGAAGCGCGCATCGCTCTCACCGACCGTCAGACGCAAAGTCGTATTACCGCCAAACAGGCAGCGGTGAGGGCTGCGGAGGCCGCGTTGGCAGGAGCGACGGCGCAACGCGATCTTGCCAGGCAGGACAATGACCGGGCGGAGAAGCTGGCGCCGAGCGGCGCCATCAACCGTGCGCGCCTGGACCAGACGCGGGCGGCGCTGGAGACGGCAAAACAACAGGCGTTCAGTGCCCAGGCGGACTTGGAAAATGCCCGCGCCGCCCTTGCCGAGGCTGAAGCCGCGCGCGGGGAAGTCACGGTGCTCCACACCCAGCTCGCCGAACTCGGCCCGGAGGAACAGCGGCTGCATGCACAAAAGTCCCGGGCGGCGCTCGACCTCGAAGACCGCACCCTCGTCATGCCATTCGACGGCGTTGTGGACCGGGTCTTCGTGGACAAGGGCGAATACGTCACCCCCGGCCAGCGTTTGCTAATGGTGCATGACCCGCAGCGGGTGCGCGTCGAGGCGAACGTCAAAGAGACCGACATCCGATTCTTCCGGCCGGGAAAGACCGTGACGATCACTGTCGATGCCCTGCCAGGTCGGCGCTTCGAGGGCACGGTCACGCGCGTCGGGCAGGCCGCCACCAGCGAGTTCGCCCTGCTGCCCAACCCCAACCCGAGCGGCAATTTCACCAAGATCACCCAGCGCCTGCCAGTGCGCATCGCGGTGCAGCAGGACGGCGGCGAACTCAAGCCGGGTATGATGGTGGAGCTGGAGGCGAGAGCCGATGACTAGCGCGCCCCGGCCGGACAGTATCGAGGGGCTATTCGCCCGCTTCGGCCCGTCCTATCGCTGGCTGGTCACGGCGACGGTCATGATGGGCACGATCGCCACTATCCTGACCGCCACCATCGTCAATGTAGCCCTGCCGGATATCATGGGCGCTTTCGGCATGGGCCAGGACAAGGCGCAACTTCTCTCCACCGGCTTCCTCGCCGCAATGACCGGGACCATGCTGCTGAATGCCTGGATGGTCGAGACCCTCGGCCAGCGCGCGACCTTTATGCTGGCGCTAACAGTCTTTATCGCCGCCTCCGCCATGGGCGGGCTCGCCCCCGCCGAGGGCGTGCTGATCCTGGCCCGCGTCCTGCAAGGCGGCGCGGCCGGCATCCTCCAGCCGCTCGCCATGCAGACGATCTTCCTGGTCTTCCCGCCGGAGAAACGCGGGTCGGCCATGGGAATTTACGGCATTGGTGTGGTGCTGGCCCCGGCGCTCGGCCCTACGCTGGGCGGCATCATGGTCGACAGCTTTAGTTGGCGGTATGTGTTCTTCATGGCCGTGCCGTTCTGCCTCATCGGCCTGTTCCTGGCCACGATCTTCATGCCGGGGCGCGCAGCCTCCGGTCCGCCGCACCGGTTTGACTGGATCGGCTTCGGACTGATGACCGTGTTCCTCGTGACCTTGCTCAACGGCCTGTCGAATGGACAACGTGACGGATGGTTCTCCGATTCCATCCTGCGCGACTTCGCCGTCGCCCTTGTCTCGGGCATAGGCTTCATCGTCTGGGAGCTGCGCACACCCGCGCCCATGCTCAATCTCAAGCTCTTCACGAACCGGGTCTATGCCGGCGCGTCCGTGGTGGCCTTCATTTTCGGGGCGGGAATCTACGGTTCGACCTTCTTGATTCCGCTGTTCGTGCAGACGATCCAGGGCTACACGCCGACGCGCTCGGGCCTGCTGCTGATGCCGGCGGGTCTGATTCTGGCCCTGGTCTTCCCCATTGCGGGGCGGCTGACCGACAAGACGCCCGCCTATGCCACGGTCATGGTCGGTCTGGCGGTCTTCGCATTGTCATCGTTCCTGATGACCGGCGTGGATACCAATACCTCGTTCTGGCTGTTCGCCTGGTGGATCATGCTGGGGCGTATCGGCCTTGGTTTCATTATGCCGAGCCTGAACGCCGGCGCCCTCAAGGCGCTACCCATGACGCTACTCGGTCAGGGCTCCGGCGCAATCAACTTCGTGCGCCAACTCGGCGGGGCGTTTGGCGTCAACCTTCTTTCCATCGCTCTGGAACGGCGGTCTCAGCTCTACGTAGACAGCTTCACGGCCGCGCAGCATGCAGGCAACAGCGCGACGGCCGATATGCTGCGCGAAGTAACCGGCTTGCTTGCACAGGCTGGCGTGCCGGAAGCGATACGCCAGGCCGGGGCGATGAACTATCTTGGCCGCGTGATCTACAGCCAGGGCAACATGCTGGGGTACCGGGACAGCTTCTTTATCGTCGGCGCGATCTTCCTGGCCGCCCTTGTTCCGGCGCTGATGATGCGCCGGAGGTCCACGCCTCCGGCGCTGCAGGCAAGTGAGGCCATGCGTCACCCGCCATCGTCGCAGAACGCGATCCAGCAGAGTCGGTGACGCACGTGTCTAGGGCCACCTCACGAGACGGAAAATATCGCACGCTAAGCCTCTCGCGGCGTTCGGAGCGGCCACACCGGGCAATGACAGCCGGGAAGCGCTAGAGGGGTATGACCAGTGGCGGGAGGAAAGGGCCGCTTGAACTATATAGATGCCTAATGTTTATACTATAAGGCGTTTTAGCCCGATTCTGGCCAACCAACCATGAGATACGCCCATGAAAATCGTTAAAGTTCAGGACATCATTGGTACCGAGCGTGAAGTCAGCGACAAGCAGTGGACCAGCCGCCGTCTGCTGCTCAAGAAGGACGGAATGGGATTTTCCTTCCACGAAACCATCATCAAGGCAGGCTCCGAGCACACTTTCTGGTACAAGCACCACCTGGAAGCCGTTTACTGCGTTGCCGGTAACGGGCGCATCAAGGACCTCGCCACGGGTGAAGTTCACGAGATTACCGACGGTACCCTCTACGCCCTGGACAACCATGACAAGCACACTCTGTACGGTGGTACCGAGGACATGCGCCTGATCTGCGCCTTCAACCCGCCGGTGACCGGCCAGGAAGTCCATGACGAGGACGGCGCCTACCTGGCGGACACCAGCGATAACTGATCCGCCCTGATAGGGCGGCTGATCTGACCGCTGGCACACCGCCAGCGCGCCTGCTGCCGGTGGCGGTGTTGCTTTGGCTGGCACGCCCTTATCAGCGAGCCCCGATCTTGGTGGCGCCACCACTGGCACGTTTGTCCGGCCTGCGCCTGGGCACTGGTACATAATGAGATGGGCTATGACCACAGCATGGCTGCGGCTAGCATGTGAAGGCGCTAACGGAAGCACACAAGTACGTTAAACAGAGTTTCCACAGAGGTAGCCACCACCGCAATAGAGGAGGGGGTCCATACACGTCCAATAATTTCACATTGTGACATGGGCCCGTGCAAGCTTCTGTAAAGCGCGTTTTCAAAAATGAAGGGATCTCAACGGCGGAAGTAACCACCTGGAGATTAGTGGCAGACGATCAATAAGCCATTGGTTTACCGAGCGAACTAACCAAAGCGCTCAGTGCGTCTCTTCAAACTGACTTTCCGCTGTAGATCAGGGGCGTGGTTGTTGTATCGGGGCTTTCTTAACCTGCAATTTATGAACGCATTTCATCTCTGCGGCCAAAAGCGGGATATGATGACTTCAGGCTTTTTAGTGAGGTCAAAATGTACACTTTATTATGATCGGGTTGATCATCGGAGCAAATCCCTTGCTCCGACATACTGGTGTCCATCTTGCAATACTACAGCGAAAACTCCGTCAGTGATGACGTTGATATAACTCCCCACGTCACCGGCGAAACTTCAGAGTGTTTGGGGCGGCTGCTCATTGGTGACGATGAGCCGCGGTTGCTTAACAGTTTATGCTCGATATTGCGTGACAAGGGGTTCGAGGTTGACGGTGCCGAGGATGGCGACGCCGTCTGCCAGCGATTACGAGAGAATGCCTATGATCTGGTTTTGTTGGATATCCGCATGCCTGGAAAGAGCGGTTTAGAGATCATGGCCTGGTTGAAAGAAACGGGCGTTGACGCTCCGGTCATCATTATCAGCGGGCATTCCGACTATCGCATCGTCAGGCAAGCATTCAAGCTGGGTGCCTGCGATTATCTAAGAAAGCCCTACGATGTAGATGAATTAATTCGGGCTGTCGGCGGCACGGTTTTGGAACGAAGGCAGGCCCGTTCTAAGGCGACTACGGGTTGGTCTAACCCCCTAACGGGCGAGTTTTGCAAGCACACACTTGATCATCTTCCGGATCTGGTTTTTTCACTGGATGAGCGCAAGTGCATCAACTATCTGAATCATCACTCCGAGAGCCTCTTGGGATTATCGGCGGAGGAGCTGATTGGCCAACCGTTTTCTCAGCTCGTTCATGAGGGTGACATCGCTAAGCTTCCACTGTTATTTGGTAAGAACGAGGTGGGAGAGTCAGTAACCCAAGAGATCAAGCTTAAAACATACCATGGAGGGATCGGTTACCTGGACTGTGACATTACAGTTGTCTCTCCGCTTAAGGCTAACACCGCGCTAACTTATGCAAAGCCCCCTCCAGCGAGGCCCCCTTTTTTGGGCATTGTGCGGGACATCACGGAGCACAAACGGACATTGGCATTGATGGAGTTTCGTGCCTCTCACGATACACTGACCGGCCTGCCAAATACGAGCCTGTTTATGGACCGGCTTACCTTGGCTGTCAGTCAGGCGAGCCGAAATGCGCAGAAGCTTGCCGTGCTTTTTATCGACCTGAACGATTTCAAAGCGGTAAATGATACATACGGGCATGGGGTTGGCGATCAGCTGTTGCAAAAAGTCGCCGCCGGTCTGACACATTGTCTGCGAGAGGGGGATACCCTTGCCCGCTATGGTGGTGATGAATTTACGGTCCTGTTGCCCTCTCTTAACGAAAAAAAGGACGCCGCAACGGTCGCACGCAAACTTCTGAACTCACTCGAAACCCCTTTTCAGCTTGAGGGCACCGACCTTTGTGTCTCTATCGGAACCAGCATCGGGATTGCAATGTACCCTGAAGACGGGGCTGGGGCGGAAACGCTGGTAGAGCGGGCAGACATGGCCATGTATGCCGTGAAACAGAGGAAAAAAAACGACTTTTATTTTTACAGCTAGGCATGATGGACGACGAAAGACCGGGCAACACGTCGCCCTAAACCCGTCATCCAAACCACTCGGGCTCCCCCAATGAAAAACACCTGAGACGTGAGCCACAATAGCCTTTAAAACATAGTCTGGAGGAATTTCAAGAAACGGGACATCTTAATTTTGTGTCGGGATCACGAGTGATCTGCCCCTTTTCGTCAACAGGCCGTGTCTTTTCGAATGCATTAAGATGTCAATGGCCATTTATTTTGACCCACCTTTGGCCAATAAAATTGACCCACCTTTCATAGTCTAGCTTGTAGATTTCTGCTTCGGTCGATAGCTTTCCCCTCCCAGTATAAAGATGTGTGAATGGTGGATAACCCGGTCAATGATCGGCACCACCACGTTGTCGTCGTGGAAGAACTCGCCCCAACTGGTGAAGTCCTTGTTGGTGGTCAGGATGATGGACCGGTATTCGTAAAGGCTGTTGATCAGCTGGAACAGCCAGAAACAAATGATGACCGCGGCCTGCCACCAATCGTTTTCATACGAATGTAAACCCTTAAGTCTGAGGAAATGGAAATAGTCGTATCAGAGCACCGATACAGCTATTTGAAGCCAGTATCATCCTCAAGATGGAGGATCAATCAGCTGACCAATTGTGCCCATAGGTAAGTAGAGAGACTGTAGCTCTCCGAATTGCCTTCCCATTGGCAGGAAACCGTAACGCCTAAAAAAGCGGTCACTTTCCTGGGTAAGCGGATCCGTTACTACCGCTATTCCCATGCCACTGTACTGAACAATCCGGTACGCCTCTTCCAGAGCTTCAAGAAGAATCGTTTCACCGAGTCGGCGCTCTGAGCTGTGTAGCCTGCTATCAACACCTAACCACGCCAGCTTGATCACTGGAATGGGATAGGCAGGATACCGACTACGAGTCTCCTGATCTGGTAGCTCGTCACGCACCACGGTGGCGCTGGTCAGGGTGAAATAACCCAGAACCGGAGCCGGCAACACACTGGCGGGCTCATCGTCCACCAACACCCAGGTACGATTAATTTTCTTGGCCATCTGATTGCGTGCTTCGCGCCAAAGGAACTCATTTACCCGTTCCAGTCCACAATCAAACGATTTCCTGTCATGGGACTTCTTATCTAATGGTTCCAACCTCAAGGTCACCGTTTTCTATCCTTTTGTTACGGCGACGTTTCGCGCTCAGCAAAGCCTCGTTCGGCGCTGGAGCTGCCTCGCAGGCTGCTACAAAAGCATCAAACGACTGACTATTCAGCCGATACACTTCGGCTTCCTCGATCACGCGAGCCGACTTCTCTCGGATGGCTTGAATGACAAACTCCGACAGACTGTGACTCCCGGTCAGAGCTGAAGCGCGCGCCGCCAATTCTTTGATCGCTGGATCAATTCTTAAATCCAGCCGCGCGCTTGTCTTTGACATGCGGTATCCCTCTTTCAACGGGCCGGCCAATCGACCAAACCCTCTGTTTTAGTGTTTTCCGTTTTTACTGTTTTACTGGCTGGCAACTTAAAATGTCATACCGTACGGCAAATCACCGTACCTAAACTATCGGCTAATCAAAACCGGATGTCAATTGGAAGCTCGACCAAGCTTCACTCAAACCTTATTGCTCAATGACGTTGCAAAAACAGTTGTTTTCGCAACACTCAGAAAAAAGCCGGTTAAGTTGCCGGAAATTCACTATCAGATGTTGCGAAACCCTATTGCACAACATAGAAGCAAAAACCATGTTGCTAAAGGTGGACCAGCCCCAGAGGCTATGCCCGAGTCAGTACAACTGACCAGAATCCAGAACTTCAGGTTGAGGGTCTTGGGTATTGAGCGTTAACAGAAACGGCTTCGCCACTGGGTTACTCCAGAACTTGTTTTGCCCATTTGAGCTTTCCGCTGAACGTCGCCAGTAATTTCGCTTGCCCCTTGAGCGTCAGTTCACTGAAAGCTCTCACAAACGCTTGCTTTTCACGAGCCGCATGGCTCGCTCCGGCGTGCTCAAGCGCAACTCATAATTTTGCGGCGAACGTTTTTTTCATCAATGGACCGCCCCGTACAACTTGGCCGGGTCCTGAATCTTGTTTTGAGCCTTGGTGAAGATCTGCCCAAGCATTCCGGTCTGCCTGCCCAATTCACGCAATAGCTCAACATACAACACTTCGAGCTCAGCCCCCTTCTTACGGGTGAGCGACTGCCAGCTGTACTACTCCGGGACCGCCACATCGCGACTGTAGGGCGGCTTGCTGTACTCATCCGCCATTTTCAGGAAAATCAGGTAGCTAAGTGGCTCCAGGTAGTCCCCCTAGCCCACGCCATCGTCTCGGAGAGTTGTACAGAAACTCCCTAAGGCTGCCGGTCAAACCAAAACGAAAGTAGCCATCAGGGCTGTAGGTACTCAGGCCAGACCGGACACTTTCGCTCGGGGAAATACCAAACATGTCTTCGGTCCAGTCTTCACTGCTGTATGTCAGGCTTGGTCCGAAGGAAGCGGACCATTTCTCACTGAGTTGATCGCGCCATTGCGCCTTGAACGCCAATTGATAACCATTTACGTCGCCGGTAAAGGGTGTCTGTGCGGTGGCGCTGTAGGACCAGGCATTATCAGCGCAGGCAATGCGTAGACCGGCAATGGCGCCGCCATCAACCTTTTCCAGTAATTGAAGATCATTATCATTGTCACGCCCTGCTGTATAGCCAATGAAGGGTGAGACCCGCCAATTGCTTTGGCGAATAGCATTCCAGCCCATCGCGAACGTTAAATTAAAATAGAAACGATCGCCATAGCTCAGCCTCAGTATCGGCAAGGCCCGGGTTTCGTAGTCATCACTGCCCAGGTAATCAGAAGCATAGAGCGCACCGGCCCAGAGACTGGTTTCCCATTCTTCGCCTGCCACGCTTGGCGCTGCAACAGCCAGCAAATACAATGCAGCGATCAGTGGGCATGCGCTTCTGCGTTTTACAATATATTCATGCTCTCCTCCCCCGGTAGCCGCACCAGAGCGGCGCGGCTACCCGTGATATCAATTGGCGACATCATTCTCCCGGCTTTACCGGATCCCGGTACCCCGCCATCATCTTCATCATCCAGCCAGGGTACTCCTCGGGCAGGCGGCTGACTCCATCCAGGGCTACCAGTTCATCGTCGGACAAGCGGATTTGGGCCGCGCGGATATTGTCCCTGAGCTGCTCGGGCCGCTTGGCGCCAACGATGATGCTGGTCACAGGCTTCTGGTGTAGCAGCCATGACAGGGCAATCTGTGCCACATTGACCGGTTCGCCGTCGATCTGCTTGCCATCGGCAACCTCCCGCATAACCTTGATGACTTCGCTGCCCCGCTCGCGGTTGACGGGCGGAAAGTCAAACTTGGCGCGCCGGTTTTCTTCGGAAACGTCCGGCCCCTCGTATTTACCGGACAGGTAACCCCCGGCCAGTGGGCTCCACACCATCAGACCGACGTTCTCAGATTCCAGCATCGGAATAATATCCCGCTCCAGGTCGCGACCTACGAGGGTGTAGTAGGCTTGCATGGATATGATCGGGCACAGGTTGCGGGCCCGGGTGATGCCGATGGCTTTCATCACTTGCCAGGCGGCCCAGTTGGACAGGCCCACGTAACGCACATGGCCTTGCTGCACCAGGGTGTTCAGTGCCTCCAGGGTTTCCTCGATCGGCGTGGCCGGGTCAAAACCGTGGATCTGGTACAGGTCAATATAATCCGTTTGCAGGCGCGCCAGGCTCGCCTTGCATTCGCTCATTATATGGCCGCGGGAAGCACCACGGGCATTGGGGCCAGCCCCCATAGGGCCAAGCACCTTGGTCGCCAGCACCACATCTTCGCGGCGAACGCCGAGATTCTTCAGGGACTGGCCGACGATGCGCTCACTGGCGCCGAAACCATAGATGTTGGCGGTATCGATAAAGTTGATCCCCGCCTCCAGGGCGATCTTCACGAGTTCGTCGGCCTGTTCCTGCTGCAACTGGCCGATCAGGCCCCAGATGTCCTCATCGCCGCCGAAGGTCATGGTGCCCAGGCACAGTTCGGATACGAACAGTCCCGAGTTGCCCAGCGACTTATAGTCTGGACGATTGTCTCCATCGAACAGTGGTAAACTCTCAGTTGCCATGTTGCACCTCATCATGCTTTTCGGTTGGTGTTCCAGAATTCACTGTAAATACTGCCGGTTTCGGTTTGTTTGCACTCGCTTGTGTTACTGGGTGAAGATGGCCTTGTAGAAACGCATGGTGCCATCCCAGGAACGGCTGGCAGCCTCTTCGTCATAACCAACCGGCATACCAAACTTTTCGGCGATCTTGTCGGCGCCCGGGTTGGTGAATGAGTGCAGCACGCCGGGGAAGCTCACCAGTGTAAGGTCGACTTCGGCATCCTGCATCTCCTTGACCAGGCCCGCGACCTGATCCGAGGGGACCAGCTTGTCGGCACCGCCGGTGTACACCTGGATCCTGGCTTTCACGGACCCGGGTTCAGCCGTGAGGGGGCTGCCGAGCGCGCCGTGGAAGCTGACAACGCCGTCCAGATCGACGCCCATGCGCGCCATGTTGAGAACGACGGCACCGCCAAAGCAGTAACCCTGTGCAGCAATGCGGGACGCATCAACACTTTCGTGGTTCTTCAGGATGTCCATCGCCTTCATGAAGCGCGCCTTGACCTGGCTCATGTCCCGGGTGGCTTCCTGCATGAACTTCTGGGCGGTATCGGGATGGTCGGCTTGTTTGCCAGAGCCATACATATCCAGCGCAAACGCCGTATAGCCGGCTGAAGCAAGCCGTTCTGCCTGATTCCGGGCAAATTCATTGTGCCCCCACCATTCATGGACCACCAGAACGCCCGGACGCTTTTGCCCGAATTCATCATCCCAGGCCATGTAGCCGGTGAAGGTCTCGTCGCCGACTTGATACCCGATGGTTCTGGTTTGCGTTTCTGCCAGTACCTGCGTACTTGCAACAGTGAGTGACAGCGTGGCTGCTGCCAGTGCTGTTTTCAGGGTGCTCATCATCTGTTTGCTCCTTTTCGCTCGTTATGAGTCAATTTGCGTAGCGATTATGTACGGGTAGACATCGACCAAAGCTCACAGGAAATGTCGCCGGGTGAGCGAACACGAATTTAATCGCTCGCTCAAAGCGCGATTCCTGTCCCGTCGTTACTGGCAGCGGGCGCGCAGCAGTCGCGTTGCGGCATCAAACACGGCGAGGTCTTCTTCGGTGCGCGCGGCAAGGTGGGCCCCTTCCAGCATCGCCAGGGTCGCCTGCGCTTCATCGGCGGGACCCAGGATGGCCGAGACGGATCCATCCCTTTGTCCCAGTTCAAACGTTGCCGTAATCCACTGCAGAACCATTGCGCGAACGGCGCCGACTCTGGCAATGACGGTGTCGGACAGGCTTTCGCGGCAGGTCGAAAAGGCAACGCACAGACACACGGTCTGGCCATCATGCAACGCCCCGCGGTACAGGGCAATGAGTGCCTTGAGGCGCGCGCCGGCGCTGGCATGGGCTGCGTCTATCTCGGTCAGACCCTGCTGCAGACTGGTCTGATAGCGCTCGATCAAGGCTTCGGAGAGCTTCGCCTTGGTGGGGAAATGATAATGGATCGAGGCCTTTCGAATGCCGATGGCCTCGGCCAGATCCGCGTAGCTGAACCCGTCAAAGCCCCGTGACCGGACGGTGTGCTCGGCAAGATCCATCAGGGCTGTTCTGGTATCACGGTTCATGGTTATTCACCTGTCTGCCTTTTCAATCCCGCTATTGCCGGGCTTATACCCTCGGCGCCCCGGCAAATCGCAGGTGCCCCGTTTTCATCCAGATCTTGGCGCCGTCGTCCCCGGCCGTCACGGACAACCTGTGTCCTTCAGGGAGGCGCAGCCAGTCATGCCTGGCCAGCACCTCGCCATTCCTGATAGCCGAACCTTCGACCACCAGCAGTTCGATTCCGCCGGGCGCCTCAGAGGTCAGTGTCGCCCCCGCATCGAGCTGGCTGTAGGTCACGATCTCACGATCGTCCTCATGCAGCTTTGCGGTGGCAACGCCGCCCACTGGGGCGCCCAGCTCGGCCTCCATATTCTTGCTGAACTGGGTGCGGTCGGCCAGGTCGAACTGCCACAGTTTCACAAATATCGTGCAGCCCGTTTCAGAGCCCGGAATATGTGACGTGGTTGGGGGGTTGCGCACGTAGGTGCCAGCAGGGAAGTCACCGTGCTCGTCCTGGAACACGCCATCGAGTACGATGAATTCTTCTCCACCGGTATGGGTATGCGCCGAGAAATGACTGCCCGGCGCATAACGCACGATGGTCGTGGCGCGGGCAACTTCGTCCCCGATCCGGTCCAGCATGCGCCGCTCCACCCCTTTCATGGGCGAGGGCTGCCATTCAATCTGGTCGGAATGCATAACCACCGGTTTGGAGAAATCTGCATTGATCTCCATGTTATTCCTCCCTTTTGTGCCCTTCATGTTTTCAGCGCTTACATTAAATCCGAAGGTTTCGGATTACCCGGCAATTGAAGGACGGGCTGCGACTTTTGCGCGCCAGGCCTGGAGATTGGTCAGGGACTCGGGAATGTCCACCTTCGCGAAATCCGCAAACCCCAGGCCGGCAAAGGCGGTGATGTCTGCGACCGAGAAGCTGTCGCCTGCGAGAAACTCGTTGTCCGCCAGAACGCTGTCAAGATAGGCCATGGTTGCGCTGGCAATTTCTTTCTGTTTATTACCCCATTCAGCACACTGCCAGGTTTCCAGATCCGGACCAAGCCCGGGGGTCGCGTGATGGAAATAGGCACCCACGGCATTCATCAGACCGTTTTCTGCCCGCAGATTCATCATTGCGATACGGGCACGCTCCGCTGGGGTTGTACCCATAAGGGACGGACCATCAAAGACGCCGTCGATATATTCGGTGATGGCATTGCACTGGGCGATGCAGGTGCCGTCGTCAAGTTCCAGCATGGGCACGGTGGCATCCGGGTTTTTCGTCTTGAACGCCTCGGAACGGTGCTCGCCGCCCATGACATCGACCGGGACGAATTCCACCTGGTTTGTTGCGCCTTTTTCTGCCAGAGCGATGCGAACGCGGAGCGGGTTCGGAAAGCCTTCGATATCGTAGATTTTCATTGATTACCTCTGTTGGTCATTAAGCATACGACACTTAATTTACCTATCAGTAGGTAGGTTTGCAAGAGGCAAATTGACGAGCCTGCTTTGTTTTGAGCCGTTGACAAGACATTCCAAACGGTGAGAACGGTCCAGGCCCTCCTTGCAGTAACACCGACGGGGGTTGCTCTGACATAGCCAGCGTTTCATTCAGGCCCGGATGAAGCTCGAGCCTACTCCTTTGGTTTTATTTGGTTTTATTTTGTTTTATGACCTCGGACTTGAGATTTCAGTTGCTTCAGAAGGTCTTTGGAGCTCTCATAATACAGAGTGTAGAACTGATCGAGATCAGTCAGCTTGGCAAGCGTTTGTTCATTGGTAATGGTTGCCTTGGCTTCGGCAATCACCTCCTTTCTGGCCTCGAGCCGTTTTATCTGCCCTTCCACCAAGGCAGCATAAGGATGGGGACGAATTGCGAAAAAATCCTGGCGCTCACCCGGCATTGTTCGACGTTCAACAATACCGAGCCTTTCAAGAAAGCACGTATTCGTACTGACGCTCGCCTTACTGACGCGCAACGTATCCACAAGCTGCGATGAGCTGACGGGACCATCCGACACGATAAGTGTCGCCCAAAGTTGCCCAGCGATGCGGGAAAAGCCTTCAGATTGAGCCTGAAGACCGAGGCGCTCAATAAAACGCCTGTCTGAATCAGTCAGTGTTTGCATAATCAGAAGATTGTAGCGAACTCTGCCAACCCCCGCCCAGAGCTCGATACAAATTAACCGTTGACTGCAATTGATCACGCCGCGTTTCCACGAGATCAAGTTCGGTTGTAAACAGGCTTCGTTCAGCGTCCAGCACCTCCAGGTAACTGGACGCGCCCCCCTCAAATCGCAATCGCGCAAGTTTAGTTGTGCTTCGCAGTGCTGCTACCTGCCGGGCCTGCGCTTCCAAGCGATCTTCGGTACCACGCACCCCGGCCATAGCGTCGAGCACCTCCCGAAACGCCACTTGAATGGCCTGACGATACGCAATCAGGGCCTGGCGTTGACGCGCCTCCGCCTGATTGACCAGTGCCTCGGATCGCCCGAAGTCCAGCAACGGGCCGACTAACGAGCCGCCCAACTGCCAAGTGGATGCGGAGCCCTGGAACAAGTCGCCACCGGAGGCACTTCGCAGGCCCAGCAGCCCCTCAAACGAAATCCTGGGCAGGAACGCCGCCCGGGCAACACCGATTTCGGCATTGGTCGCTATCAATTCCTGTTCAGCTGCAGCAATATCAGGTCGCCGGACCACGAGGTCCGCGGGCCGTCCGGCAGGGATTCTGGCCGGAACATTCATCTCATCAATGGTATCTGCTACGGAAATATCACTCCGTACAATCTGTTGTGGATCTCGCCCCAGAAGCACTGCCAAGGCGTTTCTCTGAAGGGTGTGCTGCTGGCGAAGCCTCGGAAGTTCGGATTCAGCGGCTGCAAGCTCGGCTTCAGCCTGCCGCAGGATCAATTCGTTAACTTCGCCTCCTTCGGACCGGGCCCGTTGCAGGGCGACCGATTCGCGGCGGGATGACACGGTGCGTTCCGCGATGTCGATCTGACGATCAAGCGCACGCAAATTGAAGTAACCATTGGCCACCTCACCAATCACGGCTAGTCGGACGGCCTCGCGATTCGCTGCACTGGCCAGAAGCCGTGCCCGGGCTGCTTCGCTGGCATTCGCAAGTCGCCCCCAAAGATCCAGCTCGTACGATAGCACCCCACCGACCTGGATATCGTTAAAGGGTTGACCACCACCAGCACTGTTGACAACCTCCTCACTCGGCCCCTGGCGCACCGCAGAGCCCTCTACCTCCAGAAGCGGATATTGTTCCGCCTGCTGGCCGGTAAGGAGCGCCCGCGCCTCGGCGACCCGGGCAGCAGCAAGTTGCAGGTCGCTGTTGGCACCAAGCGCCTCTTCAACAAGGGTGACAAGCGCCGGATCGCCAAAGCCACGCCACCAATCCAGGGGGAGTTTCTCGTCCGCCGAAAGTCGTGCGGAAGACCAGTTTTCCGGCACCGACGGCTCGGGTTTCTCAACAGTCGGCGCGAGTGAGCAGCCACCAAGTGACAAAGCAATCACAGTGGCCAGCAATACCTTAACGATCATCAGCCACACCTCCGTCTGCACGTCCGGGAGCGGCCGCAGCCGAGGCATCCTGGTCTCTGGAGCCACTCAGAAAATCCGTGATACGGCGGACGACCACATAGAACAGTGGAATAAAGAACGTCGCCAGTATCGTTGCCGAAATCATGCCGCCGAGAACCGCCGTTCCTATCGCAATACGGGTGGTTGCACCGGCTCCACTGGCGAAAGCAAGCGGCAACACACCCATGCCGAAAGCAACCGATGTCATCAGAATCGGCCTCAAGCGCACTCGCGCCGCTTCCTTGGTTGCCTCAATCAGCTTCATTCCCTGCTCCTCGAGTGTTCGGGCGAACTCCACCAGAAGTATAGCGTTGCGCGCAGTCACACCAACGGTGGTCAGAATGCCAACCTGGAAGAAGACGTCGTTAGGAAGCCCGCGAACCATCGCTGCAAGTACCGCCCCGAGTACGCCCAATGGCACCGCCAGCATCACGGAAATGGGTATCGTCCAACTTTCGTAGAGCGCGGCGAGCGCCAGAAACACCACCAGTGCCGACAGCGCGTAAAGCAGGGATGCCTGGGCACCGGCCTGGCGCTCCTGATAGGACAGGCCGCTCCAGGCTCCGGCCACACCGTCCGGGAGTTGAGCGATCAAACGTTCGACCTCCGCCATGGCCTCACCGGTACTGTACCCCGGTGCCGGCTCACCCTGAATCTGGCGGGACGGAACACCGTTGAAACGCTCAAGGCGCGGTGAGCCATACTCCCAGCGTCCGTTCGTCACTTCGCTCAACGGGGTCATCTCTCCGTTACCGGCTCGCAGATACCACGCCTCAAAATCCTCAGGCAGCATCCGGAAAGGGGCATCACCCTGAACATAGACTCGCTTGACCCGCCCCTCATGGAGAAAATCGTTAACGTATTGCGAGCCCCAGGTCACCGACAGAAGTCGACTGATCTCGGACAACTCTATGCCAAGGGCCTGTGCCTTTTCGTGATCAATGTCCACTTTGTAGCGGGGATTGTCCGCCAAACCGTTGGGGCGCACACTCGTCAGCACGGGGCTTTCGGCCGCCAACTGCAACAATTGACCTTGCGCTGCCATGAGCGCTTCATGCCCGATGGCACCCCGATCCTGTAAACGCAACTCAAAGCCCAGGGCCCGCCCCAATGCCGGTATCGGTGGCAGGTTGAAAGCAAAAGCCCGCCCATCACGCACCAGCCCGGCAAGCGCCCGGTTCGCCCGCTGAATGATGGCGCCGGCGCTTTGCGTCTCGGGATCGCGCTCACTCCATGGCTTGAGATTGACGAACGCCAGTCCCGCGTTCTGCGCCCGGCCAGCGAAGCTGAAACCAGCGATTGTGAAGAGGCCCTGCACCTCATCCTGCTCCATAAAGTAATCTTCGATAACCTCAATGGTATCGATTGTGCGCTGCTGGGTCGCACCGGCGGGCAACTGATACTGCACCACGGCAAATCCCTGGTCCTCCGCGGGCAGGAACCCGCCGGGCAACCGCACAAAGAGAACGGCCACCAGGACGACGATGCCCAGGAACGCCAATGTGTAGAGCCAGGCGTGGCGCGCCGTATGGCCAACCAGCCGGACATAGCCCCGGGTCAGCCGCCCCAGGCCTGCTTCAAACCAGCCGAACAGCTTTTGCAGCAAGGTTCTTTCGTGCGTGGGCTTGAGTATCCGACCACACAGCATGGGGCTCAGAATCAGAGCCACCAGCACCGAAAGCACCATGGCACCGGCAATACTCAAAGAAAACTGTCGATAGATTGCCCCCGTGGAGCCCGGAAAGAAGGCCATCGGAATAAAAACAGCAGACAGCACCACACCGATGCCAATCAGCGCGCTGGCAATCTGCCCCATGGACTTACGCGTCGCCTCCATCGGGCCCAGGCCGTCCTCATGCATCACCCGCTCGACGTTCTCCACCACCACGATGGCGTCATCCACCAGAAGGCCGATCGCCAATACGAGACCGAAGAGAGTGAGCATGTTGATGGAAAAGCCGAAGGCCGCCATGATCGCAAAGGTGCCCAGCAGCACCACCGGGATTGCGATCGCTGGTATCAGGGTAGCCCGCCAACTCTGGAGAAATACGAGCATGACCAGGACCACCAGGGCGATTGCCTCAATGATGGTTGTGACCACCGCGTCGATGGAGGCCTCCACGAAAGGGGCCGTCTGGTAGGGATACCGAATTTCCACCCCTTCGGGAAAATAGGGCTCGAGCTCCTGGAGCCGCGCTTTAACAGCCTCTGTGACCGCAAGCGAGTTGGCACCCGGCGCCAGATTGATGCCAAGTCCGGCAGCCGGTTCGCCATCGTAGAAAGTGTCAATCTGGACTGCACCGCCGCCCAGCTCAACGCGGGCAACATCACCCAGGCGCACCCGGGACCCGTCGGGCATACTCTTGAGCAGGATGTTGCGGAACTCTTCGGTTGAGGTGAGCAAGGTCTGGGCGGTGACCGTGGCATTGAGCTGCTGGCCCTCGACCGCGGGCAGCCCGCCGAGCTGGCCGGCGGTGACCTGGGCGTTTTGCGCCTCGATGGCGGCGCTCACGTCGGCGACGGTCAGGCCGTAATTGGTCAACGCCGAAGGGTCCAGCCAAATCCGCATCGCATATTCAGAGCCGAAAACCTGCACGCTGCCGATACCTGTTACCCGTCCAATGGGTTCGGCTAACTCGGAGCTGATAAAATCGGCGATATCCAGCTTGCTGAGGCGACCGTCGGTAGAGACGAATGCCATTACCATCAGAAAGCTGGTGCTGGATTTCTCAACGCTGATCCCCTGCTGGCGCACCACTTCCGGGAGTCGCGGCTCCGCCAGTTTGAGCTTGTTCTGCACCTGGACCTGGGCAATGTCCGGATCGGTGCCCGCCGCAAAGGTGAGAGTAACCGTAGCGTGGCCTGAGGAATCCGCTGTCGACCCCATATAAAGCAGATTGTCGAGGCCGGTCATCTCTTGTTCAATGACCTGAACCACCGTATTGGACACTGTGTCCGCCGAGGCACCAGGATAATCGGCCTGAATTTCCACCGCCGGCGGCGCCACCGACGGGTATCGCTGGACCGGCAAAACGAAGATCGCCATGATACCCGCCAGCATGGCGACAATGGCCAGAACCCAGGAAAAAACGGGCCTGGAAATAAAGAAATTAATCATTGCGCGGTGCCCTCGTCGTCGGAGGCGTTCTTCTTCGGATTATTCGTGCCACTGGCTTGCTGGTTTTGGGGGGGATGTAATGGAATATCTGCGGCAACCGGCTTCACCTTGGCTCCAGGCCGAACCTTTTGCAGACCGGAGACGATGAGGCGATCCCCCGGTTCCAGCCCCTTTTCCACCAGCCAGAAAGCGCCAATGGCCCGCTCTGCCTCTAACTGGCGGGCGACAACTTCACCCTCCGGGTTGACCAGCAACGCGGTGGCCTCTCCTTGCGGGTTACGGCTCACGCCCTGCTGCGGCGCCAGAATGGCGTTCTCCCGAATTCCCTCACTCAGACGAACGCGCGCATACATACCTGGCAGGAGATCTTCGTCCGGATTGGGAAAAACGGCTCTCACCGTGACGGAACTCGTGCTTTGGTTGACGGTAACATCCGTAACGTCAACGCGACCTCTGTGGGGATAGACGGTACCGTCTTCGCGCAACAAAACAGTCTCGGCTTCATTTGGGCCGGCCTCAGAAGCAGCGCCCTCCTTCAGAGACGACCGAATTCGAGCCAGTTTTTCGACCGGTAGCTGAATATCGACATACATGGGATCAAGCTGCACCACGCGCGCCAGGATCTGGGGTTGATTGGCGGTCACCAGCGCACCCTCCGTGTACAGTGTCGGGCCAATGCGCCCTGCGATGGGAGCCTTGACCTCGGTATACTCCAGTTCGATACCCGCCGTTTCGACCATAGCCTGGGATCGGGAGACATTCGCCCGGGCTGTCTCCAATGCCGATAACGCTTCATCACGTTGACGCTTGCTGACCGCGTTCTTCTCAAACAAGTCTGACGTACGTGCCCACTCCCGCTGCGCCTGTCGCAATTCGGCCTGTGCGCGCTCCAGTTCTGCCTGGGCCCGTTGATGGGCAGCACGGTATCGGTTGGGGTCGATCTGGTAGAGGACCTCACCTGCTTTGACCTGGGCGCCTTGTTCAAACAAGCGCTCCTGCAAAATGCCCGTGACTTGCGGCCTCACCTCCGAGATACGGTAAGCGGCGGTTCTGCCCGGCAGTTCCATTGAAAGATTCACACGCTGCGACTGCATCTCAACAACTCCTACTTCCGGAGGCGGCGGTGCAGACTTCTCAGCCTTTGCCTGACCGGGGGAATTGTCGCAACCAGCCAGCAACAAAGCCGCCATCCACATTGGCAACATGCGGACCCCGAATAGACGCGCCATCAAACTCTTCTCTGTTTCCATATAGCTAACCTCTGAATGGGCCAAAGACTCAAAAACCGCTCGATCCATGCCTTTATTTATAACCAGGTAGACAGAACGATCGATCCAAACTGATCGACGCCGTCCTTTTCCTCGAATTCTTCGCTACGCCATAGGTAGGTGTAGGCGATCTGCCAGCGATCCCAGGTCAATGCCGCACCCACCTGGGCGTCGCCAACCCATTCGCGGCTATCAACCGAGTGGCTGCCCTCGAAACTGTTGCCGTCGAGCAGCAGGTTGTGCGCCATATAGCGCCCTTCAACGGCAGCGAAGACGTACCAGCTAAAGCCCTGATCCCGCCGAAAAGAGGATTGCCCGCCTTGTGCAGGAGCGACTGACGGAATGCCGAAACTACGATCAAGCCCCTCCCCCAAACGAAACCCAAGGCCGCCGGAAGCGTAGGTATACAGGTTGCCGAGCGCAAACCCGGCAGACGGCCCATATTCAATGGTCAGCCCAGAAAAGTTTTGCTTCATAAGCCAGGCACGTTCATAACCGAAATTGATGACTGGCTCGTTATCAAGCTGGTTATCCCAACCCTTCGGCTTGTCTGCCGCAATCAGTTCATGGAAATTTCGTTGGACTACTTCAGCACCAGAAGCCGGTCCTACGATGCCCACGTCGATATGCAGGCTGTCTGCCAAACGCAAACCACCGTGCTCCCTTTCGCTTAGTAGCGAAATCCCGCCAAACAAAAGGCCGGCATAGGGACGGTCATCTTTAATAAGCGCTTCAACCTTTATATCTTCCGGCGTATACATCTGTTGACCTAGCCGATATGTTGCGCCGGCAAGACTACTGCCAGACCAGCCCGGAATGACGTCCGCAAGACGGCGGGTCCAATGTCGATCAGGGGGCTCAAAGGCCCAGATCACCTCTGCGCCGTTGGTATATTGACCATCGCCGCCGGCGGAAAACGCATCATTTTCTACTTTCAGGGACAGCAGGCCTTCAGCGGAAGCTGATGTCACAAGAGAACCCAGCAACAGACCTGAGCACCAATTCCGATAACGCTTTCTGCAACATCCAGATTTCACTGAAGGTTCCTCTGCCAAAGCTGGGTTGAACCGGATGCAAAAGAACTTGCTCCAGGATGCTGACATACCTTCCGCTACGGCGACTTTTGGTCGCCGGCCAGAAATGATGAGACGGCTGCCCGCACAACTTGTTCAATCTGTTCAGTATAAACTGAACGTAACACAATTAATGATTGACAGCTAGCCGTGATGGAACTGTCCTGTCCCGGTGGAATATGCGGAACGCTCCCGTTCTAATCTTGTCGCTCGCGCCTGAAAAATGTCTCGGGTTCAGGAATTTTTGAGGTTGACGGAATTTTCCATAACCCGCTCAAAAACACGCAGGGCGACTTCCAGGTCGTTATTTTCAATGCCTTTCAGCATCTTCTCTCGCAAGACATTCGCCCGCTCATTCAGTTCGCTCATAAAGCGCTCACCGGCATTGGTAAGGTACAGCAGCCTGACGCGGCGATCACGCTTACAGTGCCGGCGTTCAATCAGACCCTGCTCCTCGAGGCTGTCAAGCAGGCGGACCAATGTCGGATTCTCGATGGTCATCAAATGGGCTAACTCTCGCTGGGTCAATCCTCCACCACCACGCTGCAGGCAGACCATGGTGAACCAGCGAGCTTGGGTAACCCCCAGGTCTTTCAGGCGCTCATCCAACAACTTACGCCAGCACCTTGCTACCCGGGCATTGGTGAATGGAAACTGATCTCGAGGGGTTTGTGGGTCCATGTCACTGTCCTGCTATTGATGATTCAGTAACAGTAAATCGTAAGCTAATCATATAGACAAGCGTCGGTTACACATTAGCCAGGTTTGCGCCAGATCAATATGCAACATCACGCGGATTCCGAGGCCAGCTAAGGAACTTCTCCTTCCAGTGAGACAGGTAACTCCTCACTTTTTCAGAGACAGGAGGCCTTCAGCGCATTGTCGCCCTGGTGGACACCCTTGCTGCCGTGACCGGCAACCGGCTTAAAAAAGCTGGCGCCGAGCGCTCCACAACGCTGTAACATCTTCACTCGAAACCAGCCCGGTCTTCGGCACGACGTCTTCCAGGCAATCCGCATTCGCTATGGTCAGTCCCCAGTCTAGTAGAGTCTGCGGGGTCGACAACAAGGCCAAGTTCCGCTTATCGCCCAGAATGGCATGAACTCGGGGGTTGGGTGACCAAAAAACCAGTAGTTCAATAGGTTGAGAGTGTTTTTGGGCTATTTTTCACGTTTGTCTGCCAACCCTCTGACAGCGGTAAAAGGGAAATTACAACAATCTTCAATACTGCACTTATCTAGGGTTTTGATTCCTCATGGATGCGAAATGGTTGAATTTGAGGAGCTGGGTCGCTCAGGCATGACCTGAATCATCATCAGTGGGGGCGCCCTCTGACTCCTCTTCCATCACTTCAGCAACGAGTTCTTCGGCTACAGGATCTGTCTCACCATCGTTCTCTCGAATTACTATATACCAGCCAAGAATCAACCCGACGACATTATCCCCTGGGCCTTCTTCTAGGTGTTCTAAAAGAAGTCCCTCACTGCTTTCACAGATCTGCTTGACCACGTTCCAGTCGAATTCGATCTTGCCTGTCTCAAGGCGTTTGAGCCCGAGATCTGCGAAAGATAGATGATCCGGAATGACCACACGCGCCTTACGTTGCTCCATTGAAGAGCTCCTTGTTTATTCGGATGCTCAAACCTTAATCGTCCGTAGCTTATCGATCAAATTCATGTATCGCTTCCCAAAGACGAACTCCGAGCCATCGAGCCAGGCGTTCTCAATCTCCGATAAGCGCCCTCCTGCCGGCGGAGGTCAAAGGCTGGCGTTGCGTGAATACTTCGCGCCTTGATTTGTCGCTCAAAACAGCGTTCAGCTGGTAAACAACGCCGGCTGATTTCGGATCGCCGTCCGAGTAAAAGAATGAGATCAGCTGGAGAGCATGAATGTCCGACAGCGGGATTCCCCCATTGTGACGAGATTGGCTCGATTCCTTCCCGAACTGCCCTGATTTGCGATCGAACACCGGCCGGCTTGCCGAGCGATAAAGAACGTAGACAATTGTGAGGTACCCGGGAATCAGGATGAACAGTGCGATAAACGCAAACTTGCGCCAGGTGTCGACGACCAGAATCATCGGCAGGGTAATCAGAACAAGCATCACAGCCATCAGGATCTTCAGCGAGGATGGCAATGCAAATGTCAGAGCAAGTGGCCCGAGGGAAACGAGCCTCCGGCGTAGAAGCACGCTTTGCGTGTCCAGCGGAGACCATGAGACCTTGCTGGCAAAGTGGTCCGCATACTGACTTGTATCAACGGGCCCAGGATTAAAGCGATGTTTCATTCGAGCCCGAAACTCAGCCCACCCCAGAAATTTCAGCACAGTTTTCTTCATGGCTTTGATTGCGACCAACGATGTTGATTACCGAGTGATGTTGCGTTAACCAGGGCATTCAGGATCCGTAGCAAGACGAAATAAAGCAACATCCAGGGAGCCGACAACAGAAGCATCAGTGGCCACAGGTTGCTAGCCAGAAGGAATGCGATGATTGTGTACGCGGTGATGAGGGCGCCTATGACCGCTGAAACGACTGCAGGGGACTTCCAATGACCGCGAAGAACTCTCAAGGTGACGAACTGGAGAATGACGTAGGCGGCAAAAGCCAGGAACAGCAGTTCAATCTTCAACGGCACTCCTGATCTTTCTGCCGACGTCTATCCAGTCTAGGAGAGACTCATGAGTTTCATCCAGCTGAGTTGGGTGGATGCTCACCGATCCGTAGCCACCATCAGGAGTGATTGCGTAGGCCGCCACTCTATATGCCTCTATCCCTGACGATAGAACGGCAATCACATCCGAATTAGATTCCGCAACAATGGCACAGTGACCTGTGTACCCGGCGGGCAGGTAACTGGTTGCCACCTCGCCGCCAATTTGATCTGCGACCTGTGCGATCACGATTCCACTAATTTGGGTCTTCAAAGTCAGGGTCTGCCTTTAAGTGGGCCAGTCAAATCACCAGCTATTTCTGTTTGAAAATAACTGCTGGAATTCTACTGTTAGGGACAATGCCCGGCGGAAAACAAAAGGTCATGCCTACCTGACCGTTTGAACCTTATTAATCGGTCCTGAGCCGATAGGATGGTGAAAATTTATTCCGGACCTTTTGTTATGCCCAAACTCTCGCAAGTAGCTGTCTTCGCGGCTCTTGGCGTTCTCTCGCTGAGCCACGCTCACCACTTTTCAGAGATTAAAGCGCTCAAACAAGGGCAATCTCAGGTCAAGCAGACGCTTACAAGCAATGAAGTCGTGTCCATCGTGGATCAGAGGTTGGGCCTTGCCGAACAAAGGCTGGCAAAGAACGCTTTTCAAGCTCTCATCGGAGAATATGAATTGGCCTCCCCTCAAACACCTGAAGACCGGCTCGTATACGGCAACCTGAACGCTCGCCTCACCATGCAGGAATTTAGCGATATTGAGTGCCCGTTTTGCCGCAAAATGCATAGTGGATTGAAGTCGGTCGTTGATAACTCCCGCGGCGTCGTCAACTGGGAATTCAAGCATTTCCCTTTAAGCGGTCATAACCCGGCGGCCGCCATGCAAGCCAAAGCCGTCGAGTGCGTGCGAGAGTCCTATGGCAACCAGGTTGCCTGGGCTGCCCTTGACCAATTTTTCGAGAAAACTCGAAGCAATGGTCAGGGGGTGGGTGATCTGCCGACGTTTGCCAGATCGATGGGCTTGAGTGGCAAAGCGATGGAGCTCTGCCTGGATTCAGAGGCCCACGAAGACCGAATCTCCGGGGATTATCGTGAGGGATCCAAGCTAGGTATTAGCGGAACACCCGCTCTGAGAATTCTTGATCACAAAACCGGTCGTGATTACCTCATCTGGCAAGCCCCCGATACAGTAGACGCCTGATAGCGTTACACTAAACGCAAATCTACAGGTGTTGGTAATGAGCGGAAAGCGCTACTCCGAAGAATTCAAAATCGAAGCGGTCAAACAAGTTACTGAGCGTGGCTACAAAGTGACTGATGTGTGTCGGAGGTTGGGGATTACCTCAGCCAGTCTGCACAAATGGATCAAGCTCTACGGTGATGCTGGCAGCCAACATCAACAAATTAGCGAACAGCAGGAAGAGCTGCGCAGGCTCAGAGCGGAACTGCGCCGGGTCAGCGAGGAGCGCGACATACTAAAAAAGGCCGCAGCGTTCTTTGCCAAGGAGTCCAAGTAAAGTATCGCTTCATCAGGACTCACCAGAGTGAATTTCGAGTCCGTGTCATGTGCCGGGTTCTGGGCGTCCATTTCAGTGGCTTCTATGCCTGGCTGCATAAACCGGAAAGCCCTCGCGCCAAGGCCAACCGTCGCTTGGTGGGGCTGATCAAACAGGCTTGGCTCGAAAGTGGTGGCGTGTACGGTTACCGAAATATCACCCTTGATCTTAAAGACCTCGGCGAGAGATGCAGTAAGAATCGGGTGTACCGATTAATGAAGGCCGAAGGTATCCGTGCTCAGCGCGGCTACAAGCGCCACAAAGGCTACTACGGCGGAGAGCCAGCGCATGTTGCGCCCAATCATCTGGATCGCGACTTTGCGGCTCAGAAGCTGCGTATTCCAGACCAAGGTTGCCACTGATTCCAGACGAAGCCTGCCACCCATTCCACGCGAAAGCTGCCACTGATTCCACGGCAAAGCTGCCACCCTGGCAGGCTGCCTGATTTCCCCATCAAAACGTCCGGCGCGGGATAACTAACGGTACTCTGCTCCTTTTCATCCGGAGAGGGCCAGATGCCAGCGATGAGGTTATCCATGCGTAAAATCAAAGAAGTCCTTCGCCTCAAGTGGGAGCGAGGGCTGAGTAACCGGCAGGTTGCCGCAGCCTGCGGCATCAGTCGCCCCACTGTGAGCGAGTATCTGCGGCGTGCTGCTGAGGCGGAGCTTGGCTGGCCGCTGCCAGAGGATCTGAGTGAAGCCCAGCTGGAGCAACGGCTGTTCCCGCCACCACCGGATCTGCCGGCACAGGCCCGAGGCATTCCGGATTGGAAGCGAATCCACGATGAACTCCGGGGCAAGAACGTCACCCTGTTCCTGCTCTGGCAGGAGTACCGGGAAGCCAATCCGGATGGCTACCAGTACAGCTGGTTCTGCGAGCACTACCGGGCCTGGCAGGGCAAGCTGGA
>MRWF01005870.1_pt1 | contig 43329 bp, 32 predicted proteins | sample 1013331 | NCBI WGS metagenome assembly MRWF01 (sample SAMN06117577, study PRJNA244670) | biofilm metagenome | biome: Water; feature: Cathode Biofilm; material: Biofilm; isolation source: microbial consortium enriched at the cathode of a solar microbial fuel cell | place: USA: District of Columbia ... | reverse complement strand
ATCCGGAAGTTAAAGACCGACTGAACGAGATAAATAAGATCGTGATCACCACTCATGAATCTGCGATCCGGATCATTTCCAAGGTCGGGAAGCTGGCAAACGCCGCAGATCGTGATCATTGCCTGCAATATATGGCTGCCGTTCCGCTTGCCTTTGGTAGCCTCACCGCGGAGCATTATGAAGACAGTTTCCACCGGGCTAATCCGATTATTGATGAACTTCGGGATAAAATGGAAGTTGTGGAGGACGAGCGGTATACCCGGGAATATCTGGAACCGGAAAAACGCTCCATTGCCAATGCGATTCAGGTGTTTTTCAATGATGGTTCGAACACGGACAAGATTGCGGTCGAGTATCCGATAGGTCATCGTCGTCGTCGGAAGGAAGGTATGCCGCTTCTGGAAGAAAAGTTCGTTGCTAACCTTGCAACCCGCTTCCCCGCAAGGCGATGTAGCGCTATCTTCAATCTATGCAAGGAGCAGAAAACCCTGGAGAATACCGCGATTCAGGGGTTTGTGGAGTTGTTTGTCATCTGAGTAGGGAAGCGTGCCAAAACGTACCGACATCCAAAGCATCCTGATCCTGGGCGCCGGCCCCATCGTGATCGGGCAGGCGTGCGAGTTTGATTACTCCGGAGCCCAGGCCTGCAAGGCGCTGCGCGAAGAGGGTTACCGGGTTATTCTGGTTAACTCCAACCCGGCAACCATCATGACCGACCCGGTCATGGCCGATGCCACCTACATCGAGCCGATCACCTGGAAGACCGTCGAGAAGATCATCGAGAAAGAGCAGCCGGATGCGCTGTTGCCCACCATGGGCGGCCAGACCGCGCTGAACTGCGCCCTGGACCTCGAGCGCCACGGCATTCTGGAAAAGCACGGCGTGGAAATGATCGGCGCCAACGCCGACACCATTGATAAAGCCGAAGACCGGGACCGCTTCGACAAGGCCATGAAGAAGATCGGCCTCGAGTGTCCGCGGGCCACCATCGCCCACTCCATGGAAGAAGCCTGGAAAGTGGCTGACGACATCGGCTTCCCGTGCATCATCCGCCCGTCTTTCACCATGGGCGGCTCCGGCGGCGGTATCGCCTACAACCGCGACGAATTCGAGGAAATCTGTACCCGTGGTCTGGACCTGTCCCCGACCAACGAACTGCTGATCGACGAATCCCTGATCGGCTGGAAAGAGTACGAGATGGAAGTTGTCCGGGACAAAAACGACAACTGCATCATTGTCTGCGCCATCGAGAACTTCGACGCCATGGGTGTGCACACCGGTGACTCCATCACCGTGGCCCCGGCCCAGACCCTCACCGACAAGGAATACCAGATCATGCGGAACGCCTCGTTGGCAGTCCTGCGTGAAATCGGTGTGGAAACCGGCGGCTCCAACGTGCAGTTCGGCATGAATCCGGACACCGGCCGCATGGTCGTCATCGAGATGAACCCCCGGGTGTCCCGCTCCTCGGCGCTGGCCTCCAAGGCCACCGGCTTCCCGATCGCCAAGGTCGCTGCCAAGCTGGCGGTAGGCTACACCCTGGACGAACTGCGCAACGAAATCACCGGTGGCGTCACCCCGGCTTCGTTCGAGCCGTCCATCGACTACGTTGTCACCAAGATCCCCCGGTTCACCTTCGAGAAATTCCCCCAGGCCGACGCCCGCCTGACCACCCAGATGAAATCCGTGGGTGAGGTCATGGCCATTGGCCGCACCTTCCAGGAATCCCTGCAGAAAGCCCTGCGCGGCCTGGAAGTGGGTTCCGAAGGCTTTGACGAGAAACTCGAAGACCTGGATTCCGAGAATTCCCGGGAAACCCTGACCCGCGAACTGAACGTGCCCGGTGCCGACCGCATCTGGTACATCGGCGACGCTTTCCGGGCTGGCATGACGGTGGAGGACCTTCACGAGCATACCCACGTGGATCCCTGGTACCTGGTGCAGATCGAGGACCTGATCAGGGAAGAGCAGGCGCTGAAGAGTGCCGGCAAGGCCGACATTGATCAGGCCACCCTGTTCCGTCTCAAGCGCAAGGGCTTCTCCGATGCCCGCCTGGCGAAACTGCTGGGCATCTCCGAGGTGAGCCTGCGCAAGCTGCGCCACGATCTGGATATCCGCCCGGTGTACAAACGCGTGGATACCTGTGCCGCCGAATTTGCCTCCGACACCGCCTACATGTACTCCACCTATGAGGAAGAGTGCGAGTCGGACGCCAGCGACCGCGAGAAGATCGTGGTGATCGGTGGCGGCCCCAACCGGATCGGTCAGGGCATCGAGTTCGATTACTGCTGTGTGCACGCGGCCCTGGCCATGCGTGAAGACGGCTACGAAACCATCATGATCAACTGCAACCCGGAGACCGTGTCCACCGACTACGACACCTCCGACCGGTTGTACTTCGAGCCGATCACCCTGGAAGACGTGCTGGAAATCATTCACGTCGAGAAGCCCAAGGGCGTGATTGTCCAGTACGGCGGCCAGACCCCGCTGAAACTGGCCCGTGGCCTGGAAGCGGCCGGTGTGCCGATCATCGGCACCAGCCCGGACGCCATTGACCGTGCCGAGGACCGGGAACGGTTCCAGCAGATGATCACCCGCCTGGGCCTGAAGCAGCCGGAAAACGCTACCGTGCGCAGCCACGAGGAAGGCATCCTGGCAGCCAGAGAGATCGGCTACCCGCTGGTGGTGCGTCCGTCTTACGTGCTGGGCGGTCGTGCCATGGAAATCGTCTACGACGAGGAAGAGCTGGTTCGCTACATGCGCAACGCAGTGCTGGTCTCGAACGACAGCCCGGTGCTGCTGGACCACTTCCTGAACGCCGCCATCGAGGTGGACATCGACGCCATCTCCGACGGTAAAGACGTAGTGATTGGTGGCATCATGCAGCACATTGAGCAGGCCGGCGTTCACTCCGGTGACTCCGCCTGTTCACTGCCGCCGTACACCCTGTCCCAGCAGGTTCAGGACGAAATGCGCGATGCCGTCAAGAAGATGGCCATCGAGCTGGATGTGGTCGGCCTGATGAACGTGCAGCTGGCCTGGCAGGACGGCGAGATCTACGTGATCGAGGTAAACCCGCGGGCCTCGCGTACCGTGCCGTTCGTGTCCAAGGCCATCGGTGTATCCCTGGCCAAGGTGGCGGCCCGGGTGATGGCTGGCAAGACCCTCAAAGAGCTGGAGTTCACCCAGGAAATCATCCCCAGCTATTATGCGGTGAAAGAGTCGGTGTTCCCGTTCAACAAATTCCCGGCGGTGGATCCGATCCTTGGGCCGGAAATGAAATCGACCGGTGAGGTTATGGGTCTCGGCGACAGCTTTGATGAGGCTTTTGCGAAGGCCGAATTGGCAGCGGGTGAAGTGTTACCACGGCACGGACGAGTATTTTTTTCAGTTCGAGACGAAGACAAGGCTGGTGCTGCCAAAGTAGCGAGCTGGTTTGTGAATTTAGGTTTTGAGTTGGTAGCAACAAAGGGGACGGCCTCATATCTCGAGAGGCAAGGGATTACGGTAGCGCGGGTCAACAAGATTGAAGAAGGCCGACCGCATGTGTTGGATATAATCAAAAATCATGAAATACAGCTGATAATAAACACTACAGATGGGCGAGCGACTATTGCTGCTTCAGCAGAACTCCGGAGGCTAGCCCTGCGCGTGGGGATTCCGATGGCTACAACGCTGGCTGGCGCAGAAGCTTATGCCCGAGCGATAGCCTTTGGAGATTTAGGAGAGGTGCTGTGTTTGCAGTTGCTGAAGGCTGAATCGACGGAAACTAAAGGTCCTTTATTTACGCCCGGGTGATAGTGGCTTTACGTTATCTCCAGAGGAGTGGTGATTGTTCTGATGTTTTTCTTCCGGAACAATCTGGGAAAGGCGGTGGTCAATTCGCTCGAGAGCTTCGGCGATGCGAAGCAAGGCTTTGGATGAACCTGTCCATTCCCCAGCTTCAGTGACGTTGGAGCCCGGCCGAGTAGGCTCTTTCCGTTTTCTCAGCGGAGTTTTGTGGCCGCTTTCGGCAACGTCCTCTCCCAGAAGATCCTTTCGAATACCCTTTAAATCAAAAGGATCAATAAAAGGGCGGTCTTCAGAGTAGGCGCACATCATCATTCCATCACAGAGCTTGTTAATCAGTCTCGGAATGCCTTTGCTCAGGTTATGAATTTCCCTGACTGTCTCATCATCAAATAGCTTATTACCGCCGTGCCCAGATACTAGGAGGCGATAGTCAATGTACTCCGCGGTTTCGGCGGGAGTGAGACCTTCCAGATGAAAGAATAATTTCACCCGTTGGGAAAGCTGGGGGATCGCTGCTACCGACTGTTTCAACTCCGGCTGTCCGAGCAGGATGACCCGCATAGAGGGGCCTCCCATACTTTCCATGCCGGTTAGCATGCGGATGTCTTCAAGGTTCTCGCGGGTCAAATTCTGAGCTTCATCGATAGTGAGAACAACAGGTGTGCCCTCAGTAGCCATGCGTTCTAGATAGTCTGTAATCTGGAAAAGCATGGCAACTTTGCTGTCATCCTCAACTTTAATGCCCGCTTTCCGCAGAATGAGTCCGAATAGATCTTTGGACTCAAGGTTGGTGTAAGAAATGTTGAGTAGCTTCAGGTCGCCCTCAAGATTCCTTATTGTCTTTTTGAGCAGCGTGGTTTTGCCTGATCCTATCTCTCCACTGATGACGACAAATCCTTCGGAACTCCAGATTGCAGATGACATGTATACGTACGCACGAGAATGCTGCTGACTCATGTAGATGAAGTCATCTTCCGGAGTAATACGAAAGGGATGTCTGTGCAGGCCGAAAAATTCCAGATACATTGTCAGCTCTCGTCCTTCGCCTAGGCCAGGCGGATCATTTGATTGCTGCGCAGGAGCGCTTTATCGGGCTCATAAGCATTGTAGCTTTCACTTACTGTCCCAAACCGGAAGTCCTGCAATAGTCGCTCCAGGCGTCCGTGGCACTTGTCGAGATTCGTGTAGTGACGGAATCGGGAGAACCAGCTTGCATTATTGTACCGGGGCTGGTCTGGATCAATTTCCCACGGATGCAAGTAGAACATCTGTGGGCGACTCCCAAATCCAGAGGCGTTTTGGAACAAATAGCGAAAAACAGGGTACGGAAATTGTCGAAAGTAGCCTCCGCCGGCAGCTGGTATCGCAAGGCCCATCACGTGCGCGGTCGTTAGCGGGAATTCTCGAATGATGTTTCCATTGGCAGTTTCAATAGAATAGGGAGCTGAGGGCGAATCGGGTATACCGTATCGGTCATGCCTGATTGGAAAGATGCTTGAATCCCAAGTAAAGCCTGCCTCGCTGAGAATATCCAGAGCCCACAGCGACTCCCTCGTGATGGAATAACTTGCGGCTCGATATCCGTGAACCTCTCTGCCAATTATTTGTTCGAGCAAATCCTTCGAACGCAGCGTCTCTTCGCGAAAAGTTTCAACTGTTTGATTATAAATCAGTTGGTGACTGTACCCATGCGACGCGATCTCATGGCCGTGACTGGCGAGCTTCTGGATGAGTTGTGGAAACCTTTCGGCTACCCAACCCAACACGAAAAATGTGGCTTTCACGCCGTAACACTCAAATAGCTCCAGCAACAACTCTGTGTTTTGCTCAACGCGGCTAGGCAGAGAATCCCACTGTTCGGGGCGAATAACATTGGAAAGGGCGGCAACGTGAAAGTAATCTTCCACGTCGATACTCATCGCATGAAGAGGTGATTTTGGATCCGGGCTCGCCATGGGTGCTCCTTCCCAATTTGCTCCAATCTCGATTCTCACCCAGTCGCTTGATAAATACAATTACTGAAAACCTAGAAAACAGACTGAAATATAAAAGAATGCAAAATATTGTTACATAAAGATACAATGCAGTTGAGATTATGGGGTCCTCGGCGCAGAATAGAGCTAGAGGAAATGGATCCGGCGGCAAGGGTTGTTCGCTGCCGGCGGAATTTGATGTTGGTCTGTCGCTGAGTGTCGAACAGACGACAAGGAAGTTCAGCGTGTCGTACATACGTTTCCGAAAACATTATTTGCATCTGCCGTATCTGGTACTTGGGGTGCTGGAGTTCACGGTTCTCTTTGCAATTTTCTCCCTCTTTACTCTCTTCCTTTCGTTTCTTGGGGTAGATCATGCCCCTATGAGCACAGATATTGTCTCAGGGTTTCTGTTCGCCCTAATTCTCAGTTGCGGCACACTTGCGATGGGTGGCTATCTTGCAATGGTGCAAGAGAGCCTGACATCGCTCTTTTTCAGGACTCTCGTAGCTTACTGCTTTGTCGGTGGAATTGGTCTTACAGTTCTGTATTCAGTGATGCCCTCGGCCGACCCTGGAAGCGGAAACCTCTTCGGAGTCGTAATGCTGGCGTCGTTCGTGGTAATCGCGCTCCGACTTATATTTTTGCGTATCGTGGACTCGGAACAGGTAGTTCGGCGAGTGGTCATATTTGGGGCCGGGGATTTTGCCGCCTCCTTGCTGGATGAGTACGAACGGAATATGCGTGCGTTGGGCATTCGGATTATTGGTTGCATAGCTGACAGCCCGTCAAAGTCAATTGCAGAAGATAAAGTTTTGCCAACTCCTTACGACTTCTATCAGTTCTGCCGTCAGAACAAGGTTTCTGAAATAGTTGTTGCGCAACAGGAGCGACGTCGCAAAGAAGGGGGCTGGCTTCCGGTTCCTGAACTGATGGAATGCAAGCTTCGCGGGATTGCCGTAACCAGTGGCCTTGATTTTTATGAACGTGAGTTGAAGAAAGCGAAGCTCGATATGGTGCACCCCTCGTGGATCGTATTCTCGGAAGGTTTCAAAGCTTCAAAGAGCAGGGCGCTTGCCAAGCGAATGGTTGACCTCTCAATTAGTCTGACGCTTCTCACTGTTATGCTGCCGTTTATTGTTCTGACAGGGCTGGCAGTATTTTTTGAAACGGGACGCCCAGTTCTATATAGCCAGAAAAGGGTTGGAATGCTTGGCGAGGAGTTTCGAATCTACAAGTTTCGTAGTATGCGCCAGGATGCGGAAAAGGACGGCAAGGCCAGGTGGGCTAGCGCCAACGACGATAGGGTTACGCGCGTTGGAGCGTTTATCCGAAATACCCGGCTCGACGAGCTTCCCCAGATCTACAATGTCATCAAGGGCGAAATGAGCATTGTTGGTCCTCGTCCTGAGCGGCCGGAGTTTGTTTCTGAACTGAAAGAAAAGATTCCCTTTTATGATACCCGCCATTACGTGAAGCCTGGATTAATGGGCTGGGCACAGCTTAAATATCCGTATGGTGCATCGGTCGAAGATGCGAGAGGAAAGCTTGAATATGATCTTTATTATTCGAAGAACCACAGCTTTGTAATGGATCTGTTGATCATGATTCAAACGGTTGAGGTTATTCTTCTTGGGAAAGGTGTGCGCTAGAGATGACTAACAAAACAACAGGAATTTGGAGAGCATTTATGGGCACTTGCACTACTTTGCGGAGCGGACTGGTCGTTATGCTGGCTCTTATTCTCGGAGGTTGCTCTGGTCTTCCATCCTCTACGGAGATGCCCCCTGTTTCTGAACTGGAACCTGAGCCCTACCAGATTGGTGTTGGAGACACCATCTCGATCCATGTCTGGCGTAACCCGGAACTTGGGCAGACTATTGTGGTTCGACCAGATGGTTTTATATCGATGCCGCTCATGGGTGATGTGAAAGCAGAGGGTAAACAACCCGAAGGTCTGGCTTCAGAAATCAGTGTGGCTCTGGGGGAATATATCAGAACCCCTGAGGTCACCATTATGGTAACGAATCCAGCCAGCAAAGAGTTCCGGAACCGCATCCGAATTACTGGACAAGTAGCTCAGCCTCAGTCCGTTGCTTTCCAGCCCGGGATGACTGTCTTGGACATTGTTCTGATTGCGGGCGGCGTGACTGATTTCGCTGCAGATGGTCGGGCCACCTTGCATCGTCAGATTGAGGGTGAGTACCAAAGTTTTCAATTAGATCTCGAAGCCATCCTCACCGATGGCGACATGCGGACTAACCATGCACTGCAGCCGGGCGATGTTATCAGCGTGCCCCGCAAGCAGCTTTTCAGAGGTGAGCTCTAATGGACATCCAGTTTATTCTGGAAGTTTTACGAGCAGTTAAACTTGAGCTTTACAGAAAACGTTTTGCCGCCGTAATTATTTTTATGGCGGTTACGGCTGGAGTATTGGCTTTCGGATATGTGACCCCCAAGAAATACACATCTGAGGCTTTGTTATACGCCGATCAGTCCAATATTTTGCAACCGCTGCTGAGAGGTCAAGCAGAAGTAACCCAGATAGATCGAATAAATGAAGCAAGAGAAATGCTTCAGAGTCGGTCCTTCCTGGAGCAGGTGGCCCTTGATTCTGGTCTGATTTCCGGAGCGGAGAGTGATCAGATACGTAACACAGCCATATCACGCCTCCGAGAACAAGTGACGCTGAAGATTTCCAATCGCAATTTCCTGGAGCTCAAATATACCAGCGCGGATCCTAATCAGTCGTTTGAGGTTTTAAGCTCTGTTTTGGACCGTTTTTTGGAGCGCACAGTCAGTAAAAAACAATCGGAAAGTCGGAATGCCTTTGAATTCATTGATTCTCAAGTCAAGTCCTATCAGCGGCAGCTAGAGGAGGCGGAGCAGCGGCTCAAGGAATTTAAATCCGACAATCAAGAGGGAACCGAGGGTAACGTTCTCGCGCGTATTGAAAACCTGCGAAGAGAGATTGAGAACCTTAAGCTCGAAATACAGCAGACTGAGTCCGAGGTTCGATTAACCCGTTCTCAGTTGGAGAAGGAAGAGCCAGTACGCCGAATTACTGTTGATCCCGGAAGATCCTCCGCTGAGCGGCGTCTCGCTACTCTCAGGCAAGAAATGGACTCCCTTCTCTTGCGTTTTCATGAGAAGCACCCCGACGTAGTAAGTATCAAGGATCAGATAGCTGATTTAGAAAAACAGGTTTCGACGCAAAGTGAAGATAGTAGGGAGGGGAGCGTCACTGAAGTAATGGAAAATCCGGTTTACCAGAATCTCAAGATCCAGCTTTCCGAGAGTTCCACACGGCTTGAGGTTCAGAGAAACAGGCTTGCATCTCTTCAACGACTTTTGGAGGAAGCATTTGAGCGCTCTCAACGAGTTGCAGAAAATCAGGCCGAGCTATCAGAGCTGACACGGGACTACGATGTAACCCGGGGGGTATATGAGGACATGTTGCAGCGTCGCGAAAGGGCGAGGTTGTCGATGACTCTGGATGTACAAGGCGAAGGTGTAAGTTACAAGATTCAGGAACCAGCATCCTATCCGACCCGTTGGGACGGATTGCAGCTCTATCAGGTTGGCATCGCAGGCCCCTTTCTTGGAAGTGCGCTGGTTCTTGGATTGCTAACATTGCTGGTGATGTTTGATCAACGCCTTCGTTCCCCGAGGGGGCTGCAGTTAGCACTTCCGGAGAGCATTCCGGTACTTACGACTATTCCTCATTACAGAAGCACCTGGAAGGACCGCCTCTTCAGGAAGGATACTCTTACCATCCTGTTTGTACTCACAGTGTTTATGGTGGGCTATTTATCGGTTCTTGTGTTTAGTGTTATGGGGATCACGCCTGAGCAATTGATCAATAAGATTGCAGAGCTAGCAGGGCTTGGGGGCAACTGATGGACGATAACAAGCTCTACAACGCACTTTTGAAGAGCCAGGGTGAGCGCCGACGGCAATCGGAGGGAGAAGCCAAGCCTGAAGATAACTTTCGCACGGAGCGCCCCTTTGCTGGGTCAGACAGGGTAAGGCCAAACTGGGTCAAGGTGGATATGGAGCAGAGCGAATATCCGCCAACAGTCTACGACTCCTCAATATCTCTGGAGTTGATTGGAAATCCCAGGCCATGGAGTCGCGACCAACTACGTGAAAGGAAGATCATTTATCCCGGTATGCCAGATAAAGCGGTAATGGACGCCTACCGCGAGTTGCGAATCCAACTGAGGAATCGAGCCGGCGATAGAAACTTTGCAGTTATGTTCAGTAGTCTGGGGAATAAAGGGAACTCTGTATTAACCGCATTCAATCTTGCTGCATCCTTTGCGATGGACTCGCACACTTCGGCGCTACTGGTGGATTGTGACCCATATAATCAAGACCTATCGAAGTTGGTTTCGGTCGAGATGGAGGCTGGTGTCACCGATTATGTCGCAGATAAATCCCTCTCGATCGTAGATATTCTATACCCAAGCGGTGTTTCCCGGTTGAGTGTAATCCCTGCAGGTACCCAGGTGTCTTCCGCCGTGGAGCTGTTTTCGTCTGTTCGGATGCGTGAGTTGCTATCCGAATTGAAATCTCGCTACCCGGATCGCTGCATCGTATTGAATGCTCCGCCGTTCCAGGAGACGACCGAGGCGAGGATCCTGGAAAGATTTGCCGACCAAATAGTTTTTGGTGTTCCGTTTGGCGATGTAACAGCTGAAGTGATCGCTGAATCCGTAGATGCGCTGGGATCCAATAAATTCTCAGGCGTGGTTTTTCAGGAGTAAGCCAATGGAACGCAGCTCTGTGAAATCGAATGCAATGTTCGCTTTAGGTCTATTCGGAGCTTGCTTTTGTTCTTTCCCGGCGGCAGCGCAAGATTTGGTCGATAACGTAACGGAGATTTCAGGGGCCGGGTCTCTGTTTACCGCATTGACACACACGCGGACCGACCAAGGAACGAGCACGGACACGAACACTGAGCCTAGCCTTGGTTTATCTGGCAATGTTGGTGGTCAACTCCAAAGTGGCGCTAACTCCTTGGCGCTTCAATATGGTGGGACGTTTGAAACAGAGCGCGACCTCGGCAATGGCGAACAGACGGAAAACAGTTCTATTGTCGGTGTATCTCGATTTTCTCACTTTGATCCTGGCAGCAGATTTGATTTTAATCTTGGACACACAGTCAGTTCTGTCAGGAATGACACTGGATTCGTTGTAAACCCCTCCGATTATGATACCCAGAATACGTTAAATGCGGGGGCGGGTATTCGCTTCTATCCGGGGGACCTTTCGACCCTTCGGTTTTCAGCAGAGGCAGGGAAAAGCTTTGGAAGTGGAGATTTGAACGACCGGGAGTCTTTTACTGCCGCAAGTGAATTCTCCAGAAGGCTCAGCGAACGGTCTTCCGGCGGTATTAATATCAGCAGGAGTTGGTCGAATGATGAAGATATCGACATTACGATTGATTCGGCTCAGCTCGTTTACAGCAACTTGCTGGAGAATGGATCCTTCCGCATTGGGGCGGGAGGTAGTCAGGCAGACACCGAATATCCAGATGGCCGGGTAACGGAGAGTGAGGCGGTTACCGGTTTTTTGCAAAGGACTTGGCTGGCAGCTGACTGGCAGACCTCTGTCGAATACAACCGAAGACTGTCTGATAGTGCAACCGACTTGTCTCTTGAACAGCCACCAGAAATCGATTTCGTTCCGGATACCATTCGTATTCGGGATCTCGTCGTAAGTGACTCGGTTCTGATTTCGCACAACACGTCTCGAATTTGCAATGCCTGCAATCTGGGGCTTGCGGTGGAAGGAGCGATTCTGGAATCGGAGGTTACGGGCGCTACGACTCATGAATACTTTGCAAGGGTTGATCTGGGCTATCAGTTGACGTCACTGCAGCGGCTGGCTTTCGCATATCGCTGGCAGGGAGATGCCGGTGAAGACGCTGGAACAGTGATTGACCAGATCCACCGGTTCAATGTCAGTTGGATACGTCAGTTGGCTGAAGAGACTTCTTTCAGCGTGGAGTTCGATCAAGCCTATCTACGCAGTCGACTCGCGCGAAACGATGAAGAACAGTTCGTGCTCCGTCTCCGCTTATCGAAGGGCTTCTCCCTTGTCGGCCAGCCACGATAAAGGCACGGGATTTAATCAGGAACGGAATCATGTTTGATAAAAGGAAATATATAGGGCTACCGGCCGACTCACCGCCAAAGCTAATTGTTGTGATCGATACTGAGGAAGAGTTTGATTGGAGTGCTGAGCCAGACTCTGAGGCAAACCATGTCTCTGCCATGGCCCATATTGATCGCGTACAAAATATTTTCAACGAGTATGGGATCCATCCTTGTTACGTAATTGACTATCCCATAGCCAGCCAACCCGAAGGATACCGTCTGCTGAAGCAATTCGCTGAAAACGGGCAGTGCGAGATAGGAGCTCATCTTCATCCGTGGGTAAATCCGCCTTTTCAAGAGGAGCTATCCAAGCCAAATACTTACCCCGGTAATCTTCCATACGCACTAGAACGCGAAAAGCTTCTTATCCTGCGTGACAAGATCACCGAGAACTTTGGATTGACACCGATTGCCTACAAGGCAGGTCGCTATGGGTTTGGGCCTAATACAGCCACTATCATGCAAGAGCTCGGGTTCAACATTGATTTATCAGTTTGTCCTCCCCTCGACTCCCGGGCTGACGGAGGTCCGGACTATCGCCGCTTTGACGCCCGCCCGTTCTGGTTTGGCGGCAGCGACTGTTCAATCCTTGAACTGCCGTGCACAGGAGGGTTTGTAGGCTGGGCTGGTGGCGCGGCGCTTCCGTTATTTCAAGTTGCCCAGGTATTCCGGAAATTCAAGGCGCCGGGAATTCTTTCAAGACTTGGAGCGGTGGACAGGCTAATGCTCTCTCCTGAGGGGTTCAGCTCGGCTGAGCACATTAAACTGACCCGAGCGCTCTATAGTCAGGGTGTTCGAACTTTTACGTGGAGTTTTCACAGCCCCAGTGTAGTGCCAGGGAACACTAACTATGTTCAGGATGACGCCCAGTTGAGGGAATTTCTGGACAGCTTTCGTCGTTACTTTGACTTCTTTTTCAATGAGTTGGGCGGTGAGGCTTCTACGCCGACCCGCATTCGCGATTTTATGGAGAGTATGGCATGAAGGTGCTCGGGATTTCCCCGTTAGACAAGGACTCAACGGTATCAATTGTTGAAGATGGAAATGTTCTCTTCGCTGCAGGTGAGGAACGTTTCTCCAGAGTCAAACAGCAAGACGGCTTTCCAAAACTGGCCCTGGAAAAGGCGTTGGCTTACACCGGACTGTCCATAGAAGATTTCGACCTGATCTGTTACCCATTTCTTACCTGGGAGAATGAACAAAAGCTTTTTTCAAAGAATCTCGAAGATGAGAAGGCTTTTATTAAACAGTTCCACCCGGCAGATCTGGGACCGCAGATCAAGGAAGCTCTTACCCGAGTTCCGGACCGATCAGAGCCAATTCACGGGTTGGAACACCCCAACGCGATTATGGAAAAAGGGTTCTTGCATAGCTCTTATTACAGCATGGCTGGTGCTCAGAAACTGGCCTCAAATAACGCTGCGTTAAAGTCATCCCGGCAATGGGGAGAGGATGCCACTGCGTCCTTCCAGCATTGGGAGAAGGATCTTACGGATGGCCTCGCGAAGATGGGATGGACCAAGTCGATAAAACGAATGGATCACCATTTATCCCATGCAGCCAACAGCTTCCTCTGCAGTGGTTTTGACCACGCTCTGTGCGTAACTCTGGATGGATATGGTTCAGGGCTTGCAGGTTCTGTCAGTGAAGGGCGAGATGGGAAAATCCATCGATTGCACGGCCTGCCATTTCCCAATTCCCTGGGTACGCTTTATGAGCACGTAACCTCCAGTCTTGGCTTTAAACCCAGTCGCCATGAAGGAAAAATTGTTGGATTGGCTTCCTACGGAGATCCGTCAATCCTCGGAGACGTTTTGCTATCACGGATAGACCAATCTCCGGGTGATTTTCGCATTTACGAAGCAAACAACGTCTATTTTTCAAGATATCTTGCATCCAAATTTCCAAAAATCGATGTTGCAGCAGCCTATCAGTACGTTCTTGAGCAAGTGGCGACTAACTATATTCGTTACTGGGTGAAGAAAACGGGTATCGACACAGTTGTTCTCTCCGGAGGCGTAACGGCCAACGTTAAACTGAACCAGAGAATCTTCGAGATTGAGGGCGTCAATCAGATCTTTGTGTACCCGAATATGGGGGACGGAGGGTGCGGAACCGGCGCAGCTCTCTATCACAGCTGGCCGGGTGGAGTTAAACCTTCGATTTCTAACGCCTATATGGGCCCAGACTATTCAGTTCAGGAAATCGAGAGGGCGTTGCAGTCTGAAGGCCTGACGTATCAACGCCCCGAGAATCTGGCAGCGGATGTCGCAACCCTGATTCATGGTGGTCAGGTCGTTGCTCGCTTCGATGGCCGTATGGAATACGGGCCACGGGCACTTGGAAATCGATCGATCATGTACCACGCCAGAGAGCCAGAGGTAAATCAGTGGCTCAACAAACGCCTCGGACGAACAGAATTCATGCCGTTTGCGCCGGTAACCCTCTATGAGGCGAGGGAAAAGTGCTATCACAATATCAAGGGTGCAGAGCATGCAGCTGAATTCATGACCATCACTTTCGACTGCACCGAATTCATGCGGGAAAATTGCCCCGCTGCAGTTCACGTGGATGGCACAGCACGCCCTCAATTGATCAAGAAGGAAGTTAACCCAGGTTACTACGATATCGTGAAGGAATACGAGAAGTTAAGCGGCATACCTAGTCTTATCAATACCAGCTTTAATATGCATGAGGAGCCGATTGTTGACTCTCCTGAGGATGCGGTCAGAGCATTCCTCCAGGGAGCATTGGATTATCTTGCGATCGGGCCGTTTCTGGTAAAACATCCCAGCCCCCAGCACTGACCCCAGGCGAACGGAAGGAAGCCATGACAGCAGGATTGCTGACGGTTAAAAGAGAGTCAGTCACTGAAAGCTCCAGACTTCGTGATGATTGGCTCGATCTGGAGAACCGTGCTTCCCCAACGGTTTTCTTATCGTGGCAGTGGCTTGGGCATTGGCTACACGTGTATCAACCAAGAGCCTGGGTACTGCGGGTAGAGGAGGGGGCCCGCCTCGTGGGGCTTGGTTTGGTTGTGCAGACAGAGGAGCGGCGGCATGGTGTGATGAAATCTAGATGCCTTCGACTGCACCAAACAGGTCATAAACTACTTGACCAGATCTGGATAGAGTACAACGGCTTTCTGGCTGAGCACGGCAAGGAAGGTTCGGTTGCAACGGCATGCCTTGAGTATCTCTGCAACTCAATGACCGATTGGGATGAGTTCATAATCGGTGCGATAGACGCCGATGAGGCCGACAGTTTTGCTCGAGCCACAGGGTTGCACAAGCATCTCCGCTGGGAGGCACCTTGTTTCGGTGTGGATCTGAATGCGTTGAGGAGAACCGGAGCGCACTATCTGGATAGTCTCTCACGTAATACCCGCTACCAGATAAATCGCTCCCATCGACTGTACAGCAAGCAAGGAGAGGTAAGCCTTGTCAGGCCTGATTCGGTAGAGGAAGCTTTGGCAATGTTCGACCGTATTGGGCCAAGGCACCTTGAGCGATGGGGCGCGGGCCCAGACCAAAGCGGATTTGCCAATCCGGACTTTGTCCGTTTTCATCGCGAATTGATCCGTTTTCAATGGCCCGACGGTGGAGTGGATTTAGTGGCTGTCATGGCTGGCGATAAAGAAATCGCATCTTTCTATAACCTCGTTTACAACCAAGTGGTTTATTTCTATCTCGGTGGAATGGTTGTTGAGGCCGATAACCGGCTGAAACCTGGTCTCTTGGGTCACAGCCTGTGTATAGAAGATTATCGTCATCACGGCTTCCACTATTACGATTTTATGGGTGGTAACGAGCGCTATAAAGCCAATCTTGGGAAGTTGCATCGTCATCTTGTTCAGATTTCGCTTCAGCGGCCCCGTTTCAAACTTAAGCTAGAGGATGTGGCCCGACGCGCAAGAAATCGCTGGGTCAAAGAATCGGGTGGTGACTATGGCGGATGAATTGCAAGCTCGAGTTTCCAGGGTATCCGTCTATCCGGTTGAGGAATACGACGCCTATGTAGCCAGCCATCCGTTAGCTACGCCCTACCATTACAGCTGTTGGCTAAAGGCGGTAGAGCGTGCCTATCGCCATACAGGCTGGCTGGTAACGGTGCATCGGGGGAGCACCCTCTGCGGTGTGCTGCCGTTAGTCGAAATAAAAACACCAGTCGGGCGGTCAAATCTGATTTCTCTGCCATTCTGCGATTTGGCTGGTGTTTTGGCTGATGATTGTGATGTGAGGCACCTTTTGTTGGCCGAGGCGCAATCGCTTGCTGATACCAATAGAGCAGGGGGGCTGGAAATCCGTCAGGGCGGGGCGGCGCTTGAAGAGCTAGATTTGAAATCGGTTTCAGGGAGCCCGAAAGTGCGAATGCTTTCCAGTTTGCCTGGTGATGCGAATGCCCTGTTTCAAAGCTTCAAACCAAAATTACGGAGCCAGATACGCAAGGCGGAAAAAAATGGCCTTACCTCAGAGGTACGCAAGGATTTGGATGCCGTTGAGCAGTTCTACAATGTTTTTGCCTGGAATATGCGACGGCTCGGTTCCCCGGTACACAGCCGAGCTTGGTTCCGTGAACTGAAACAGGCATATGGTGATCAGATGCTTGTAGGGTTGGTTTTTCTGGATGATCAGCCGGTAGGGGCGGGAATTTTACTCATGGCGGGCAGTAAGGCCTGTATTCCTTGGGCCTCTACACTTGAAAAGTACAACCGCCTTGCACCGAACATGCTTCTTTATTGGGCGCTGCTCAGCCACGTATGTGAGCGTGGCTGCACCTCTTTTGATTATGGCCGGTCAACTCTTGGCGAGGGAACCTACAGATTCAAAAAACAGTGGGGTGCTAAACCTTACGAGCTTGTCTGGAGCAAGTGGCAAGTTGAAGAAAGAGTAGAGAGCGAACCTGAAAGATCGGGTCATCAAAGTGGCGTCTCGCGTTTAAGGCCGATTGCGGAGGAAATTTGGCGGCGCTTGCCTCTGGCAGTGGCAAACTGGATTGGTCCCAAACTAAGACGTTACATCACACTATGACTGTCGTACTTGCACTTACAATCCTTTGCCTCTTACTACCGGTTTATGTCTACGTTGGCTATCCAGCACTGTTGTGGATCCTTACCCTTGGCAAACCAACCGTCACCCACACTCGCAAAGAGGCTTTTCCTTCCGTCACCCTGGTGATTTCTTGTTATAACGAAGTTGAGGTGATCCGAGAGAAACTGAGAAATTCGCTCGAGCTCGATTATCCGAAAGGGCTACTAAAGATCATCGTGGTTTCCGATGGTTCCGATGATGGCACGGATGAGCTGGTGCGGGAGTTCTCTGGTGACGCGGTCACTCTTATTCGACAGGAAGGTCGTCTTGGCAAGACGATGGGGCTTAACCTTGCAATGGCTGAGGTTGTATCTGAGATTACAGTTTTCAGCGACGCCAACGCGATGTACGCACCCAACGCTATCGCCAAGCTGGTCCGCAATTTTGCGGACCAGAAGGTAGGATATGTTGTTGGCGCGGCGCTTTATACCGATAGCGATCATGGAGCCAGCGCCCACAATGAAAACCTGTACTGGCGATATGAACTTGCTGTTAAGGATATGGAGTCGAGGCTCTATTCCGTTGTTGGTGGAGATGGAGCCATATACGCGATCCGTTCAGAGCTTTGGGAACCACTCCAGCAGCAGGACATTAACGATTTTGTGAATCCGCTTCAGGTTGTCTCCAAAGGGTATCGGGGAGTCTTCGATAGCGAGGCGCGGTGTTTCGAGGAGACGGCTGGAGATTTTGATAGAGAGGTGGCCAGGAAAGAGCGAATCGTTAATCGAAGTATAAGGGGGCTTTTTCGGGTTCGTTCAGTGATGAATCCATTTCGGACGGGCATTTTTTCGCTGATGGTTATTTCTCATAAACTCCTCCGCTGGGTGCTTCCTCTCTTTCTCGCGCTGGGAGTAGTTGGCAGCGTGATACTCGCGTTCGGTGGGTTACACGTATTCCAGGTGGTAAGCGCTGCAAGTGCAACTATTTTGACACTTGCGTTTGTCGGGCATTGTAGGCGTCAAGAGCAACACCTGACTGTCTGGGTTTCTGTCCCGTACTACTTCGTTATGGTTAACCTTTATGCCCTGCGCGGGATCTTGCGGGCTCTTCGTGGCCAAACCCAGGTTACATGGAATAGTGCCCGTTCGCAGCAGGAGCAGCGCTGATGTCCATGTTTGCGCTTTTGTTTCTTCTGATTTTTTTTGGTGGGATCGCAGTCACGCTTCTCTATAGTGGTTCGGCAGCGTTCATACTGTATCAGCTAGTTTATTTTCTGAATCCCGACCATCGCTGGTGGTCAGCCTTCATCCCGGGCATTAGTTATTCGCTCATTGCTGCGTTACTGATGCTTGCTGTGTGCGGTTTGAGTTATAAAAAGCTCACTGCGATCAGTCCCTGGGGGCGGCAGCCAATGTTCAAGTGGCTGATAGCTCTCGTCATAACTTATTTTATTGCCTATACCTGGGCCCTGAACCCCAACGCTCATGATCAGTTCACGATCTACTACGTGAAGATGGTCGTGATAATCATGGTGGCCTATAAGCTGCTCAATACCGAACGTGTTCTCGATGCTTCTATCTGGGCATACATTGTTGGATCCACCTACATCGGATATCTGGCGACTATAACTGGGCGCAATTCCGGTGATCGCGTGGAAGGGATCGGCATGGCAGATTCGCCAGATGCGAATGGCGTTGCGGCTGCGCTTGTGCCTGCAGGTGCCTTGCTCATGTACTACGCATGGATGGGAAACTGGAAAGTAAAGCTATTGTGCGTTGCTTGTGGCGCTCTGATCGCAAATGGCCTGGTGTTGATAAACAGTCGAGGATCGTTCCTGGGTGTAGTCGTTGGATCTGGGCTGTACCTTCTATACATGATGTTTTCCAAGTATCGACGAAAAGGGCAGCGAGGCATGGCAGTTATGATTGCAGTCATGGGCCTCAGCGGGGCGTTGTATGTAACTGATGCGCAATTCTGGGAGCGTATGCAGACACTACAAGACCTTGAGTCTAAGGAAAGTGGGGCTGGAAGGGTCACGTTTTGGCTCACCACGTTCGATATGCTTGAGGATCACCCGATGGGTATGGGGATTCAAGGTTACAATCAACTTGCATCCGTTTACATGGATGATGAAACCCGTGGAGGTGTTGAGAATCGGAGTGTTCACTCGCTTTGGTTCCAGGGACTGTCCGAGGTCGGGCCAATTGGCTTTTTATTTTTTATCGCGGCATTGATATCTCTTTATCGGATAACGCAAAAGACGAAACAAAAGGTTTTGGCTGACGGCAACAATGCTCGTTACTTCAAGATATTGGCATTAGAGTGCGCTCTAATTAGCTACCTGGTCGCTGGCAGTTTTATAAACCAGTTCCGGGCGGAGATTCTCTACTGGATGTTACTTCTGGTTGCCGCGGCCGTTAATGTTTATTACCTCCAGCAGAAAGAAAGCACTGCTCAATTGGCGGACCACAACCACAAAGGAATGCGAAATAATGTCAGGAAGGCAAAAGTAATATGACGCCGATTCGTGTGCTTCAGTTCATTACACCCGCAGGTTTTTATGGTGCGGAACGATGGATAATTGCCCTTGCTAATAACGCCGATCCTGACCGGATGCTGTGCGATCTTGCGGTGACGGAAGAAGGGGGGACTCAAGATCTCTCCGTGGCCGAATGCTACCCCGAGCATGCGGGTGAAGTTCATTACCTTCCAATGAGAGGCCGTTTTGACGCCAGAGTGGTCTCAAGGCTGGTCAGAATTATTCGTGAACGGAAGATCGATGTTATCCATACCCATGGATATAAATCAGACATCCTTGGATGGCTGGCGGCAAAAAAGGCTGGAATTCGGTGCGTAAGCACGCCTCACGGCTTTCCCTGCAATGCCGGATGGAAGCTCGCCCTGTTTACTCAGATCGGCGCCTATATGTTAAGAAAGTTCGACGCTGTCGCGCCGTTATCTGAGGAACTGGTAGAGGACATGGCTCGATTTCGAGTCCCAGCTACAAAGACCCACTTCATACGAAATGGCGTGGACATCTCAGATATTGACCGGGCGACTGCATCAATAATACAGACACAGCGGAACACTTCTGGAGAAGTTAGAACCATCGGGTTCATTGGTCAGATGATTCCTCGAAAGGGGCTGGCCGACTTGCTTCAAGTATTCGACAAACTCTACCAACAAGACCCGGACTTACGTCTTGAACTGTTGGGTGATGGAAGCCAACGTGAGGAGCTCGAGCAGATAGCATCTACCCTTCCAAGTAGCAAAGCTATTCAGTTTATGGGGTTTCGTGCAGATCGCCTGGAAAGACTCGTGCAATTTGACCTCTTCGTTATGACGTCATCGTTGGAGGGCATTCCCAGGTGCCTGATGGAAGCCTTAGCCCTGCGAGTACCGGTGGTTGCCTATGATATTCCGGGAGTTGATCAGTTAGTGGAGAATGGAACAACCGGCTTCTTGGCTCCGCTTGGTGATATCGAGGCTTTAGCAAGGCAATGCCAAAAGATTCTTGATGATCCGACTCTGGCTAAGGAGCTTGGGGCGGCCGGTCGACTTAAAATCGAAGCAAGTTACTCTGCAGCACGAATGGCGGATGAGTATGAAAAGCTATTCCATCGAATGCTAACTGATAGATGCACGGCCAACTCTGAAAGCCGAGAGGTAGGTTAAGTATGTGCGGGTTGGCGGGCTTTTTGAGGACAGAGACAACTCCCAACAGGGACGCCCACAGGCAATGGTTGGAGGCGATGGGGTTAGCCATTGTGCACCGAGGGCCAGACGCAAGCGGGCATTTCCTGGACGACAGTGTTGGGCTTACTCACCGCAGACTTAGTATTTTGGATCTAAGTGACTCCGGTAAGCAGCCTATGAAATCTCCTAGCGGCCGGTACTTTATTTCGTTCAATGGAGAAATATACAACTACCGCTCGCTCAGGAAAGATCTTGAGGCCGACGGCTATGTTTTCAGGACGGGAACCGATACCGAGGTTTTGCTCGCGCTATTCGAGCAGAAAGGTTACCGATGTTTAGACGAACTTAATGGCATGTTCGCATTTGCTATCTGGGATGCAGAGGCCAAACAGGTTTTTCTGGCCAGAGACCGGCTCGGGAAGAAGCCTTTGTATTACTATGAGGAAGGGGGACGTTTCGCGTTTGCCTCTGAGCTGAAGTCACTTTTGAAGTTACCTTTCATTCCAAGGACAGTTCGTCCCGATTCGGTAAAGGATTTCTTTGCCTACCAATATGTGCCAGATCCTAAAACCATCTATAAAAATATCCATAAGTTGCCAGCCGGACATTGGCTAATTTCCGACGGTGTACGGACAGAGCAGCACCAGTACTGGGATGTTTCTTTCTCTCAAGTCACCGCCAAATCTTTGTCCGAGATAGAGGATGAGCTCTATAGCCTGATTGAAGACTCAGTGAAACTTCGCATGGTCAGTGACGTTCCATTGGGGGCTTTTCTCAGTGGAGGAGTTGATTCTAGCGCTATCGTTGGGTTGATGGCAGGTTTGTCTGATCGGCCAGTGACAACCTGCTCGATTGGTTTTGATTCTGAGAGATTCGATGAAGTGAAATACGCGCGCAAGGTCGCAGCGCAATTTCAAACCGATCACCACGAATTTACGGTCAGGGAGAACGTGGCAGATAACCTTGCCCAGATTGCACGTTTCTTTGACGAACCTTTTTCAGACCCCTCGTTCGTCCCAACCTTTTTTGTATCCCAACTTGCCAGGCGGAGGGTTACTGTCGCACTTGCTGGTGATGGTGGCGATGAAAACTTCGCTGGCTACAGCAAATATTACACGGACTATGTGGAGAACCGGTTGCGGAAGTTGTTCCCCGATGCTGTTCGGCATGGTTTGTTTCCGCGTTTTGCTCAGCTTGCCGGATTGATCAATACGCCAATGGCGAGAAAGGCTCAGTCTCTAGTTGGTACGCTGGCTCTGGACCCAGATGAGGCTTTTTCTGTCACCAACAGTTTTTTCCGGCGTTCCTTGTGGGACGAGGTCGTGCGGGATGACTTTCGTCGCGATACTACAGGATACGACCCCGCCGATATCACCCGGAATCACTACCGAAATGCCGGCACAGATGATCATCTCTCCCGTATTTTGTACACGGATATCAAGACTTATCTTCCAGGGGACATCCTCGTAAAAGTTGACAGGATGAGCATGGCAAATTCCCTTGAGACAAGGGCGCCTCTACTTGATTACCGTGTGGTTGAATACGCCGCAGGTATTCCATCCGCTTTAAAAATGAGAGGCAAGGAGAAGAAGCACATACTGAAAGAAACCTTTTCCCGACTCTTAACAAAAGACATCCTTTATCGGAGAAAAATGGGTTTTTCCGTGCCTCTTGCAGACTGGCTTCGTAACGAGATACGAACTCTCGCCAATTCGGTTTTTTACAATGAAGACGCCGGATTGGCGCACTTTTTCGATATGGAGGTCGTCAGAGCTATCTGGCAACGTCATTTACAGGGAGAAAACCATCATAGCCAAGAGCTGTGGAGCATGCTGAACTTTGAACTTTGGTGGCAGGCCTATGGAGAGGGCGGGAAGGACATGACGTAACTATGTGTGCCCAAAAGAGATACCTTAGAACATGGAAGTATTGTCGCTCAGTGGCACTGCTTGTTAGCTTGCTGATCGGAAGCATGCTTCTTGGCGCTAATATCTTCGGACTTACTCAGAGTCTTCGAAAGCCCGGACTCGGAGTTACGGACCATGAGCAACTTAGATTCATTCCTGAGGTTGTATGGAGTTATTCGAAAAGCCTCGATGAAATTGAAAGTCTGCAACGATTGGATAGTCGTGAAGAAATTGCGGAACAGGCGAATACGATCATCAACCGCAGTCTGGTTCATATTGATTGGGAGAGAGTCGACTCAATAGAGTACCGACAACTTGTCCCGTTTTGGGAAAACTACTTCCTTTGGGCGATTGGTCGCTTTACTGACCTTCCTCAGTTCAACAGATATCACTATGCAGACTACCGCAGAAGTCTCCAGCGAGGTATCGGGATTTGTGGGGACGCCTCGACGGCATTGTCTTCAGTAATGGATCGCTTCAATGTCCCGAACGAGATCATCTCGTTTAAGGGGCATGTTATTGTCGAGTACGAAGCGGAGAATGGCGTCCGCGCATTGCTTGATCCAGACTTCGGCGTCTCACTCGGCACCTCGTTGCAGAACCTTGAGCGCAACAATGCAAAGGTAAGGGAACGGTACTTGGCGGCTGGCTATAGCGAGCGTGAAATCAACTATCTGTTCGAGGCATATGATCGAGACTACGTCATCTTTGACGATACCTATCATTTCATGACCCAACGTTATCTCTTCGAAAAAGCAAGTTACTTCTTGAAGTGGTTGCTGCCATTTGTGCTTATTTTTGTCCCGATATTTTGGGCGTATCGAATTCGAAGTCGCGGAAACCACCGGTAACTAAGGGTTAACTATGGAAAGTACCAGACGCCCGATTCGCGTTTTGCACATTACATTCAATATGGGGTTTGGCGGCACAGAGCAGGTTATACGTCAATTGGTTAGGCAAATGCCAAAAGCGGAATTCATCAATTCGATCTTATGCATTGACGGGAGCGTTGGCCCGCTTGGACAGTCCTTGCAAAAAGAGGGGGTTAAAGTGCATTCCGTCAGTAGGTCCCCTGGTTTCGATTTTCAACTCGTTCATAAAATCCGCGAGCATATTCGGGAGGGAAAGTTCGATTTGGTGCACTGCCATCAGTACACACCGTTTGTGTATGGAAGGATTGCTGCACTCGGGACTGCTGCCCGAGTCGTCTTAACAGAGCATGGTCGTTTTTATCCAGATCGCTTCCGTTTCAAGGCGGCGCCAGTGAACTGGCTGCTTGCAATGATTACTCCAGCAGTCGTTGCAATTTCCTCTGCCACCAGAGATGCACTGGCACGTTTCGAGTTTTTCCCGGCTCGCAGAATCAAAGTTATCTACAATGGCATTGAAGGACTGGTCCATGATGTTGAGCAGTCAAACGAGGTAAGGACCAAACTGGGTATTCCGGAAGGATCTTTTCTCTGGGGTACCGTTTCCCGCCTGGACAGCGTAAAAAACCAAAGCATGATGATTCGGGCGTTCTTGAGGTTTGTCGAACGATGCCCAGATTCCTATCTTTTGATCGTTGGCGACGGACCTGAACGAAAAAGTCTGGTCGATCAGGCTGCGATGAGCGGAGTTGCTGACCGAATTATTTTTACCGGTTATATAGAGCACCCGACCCGGTATCTGGGGGCAATGGATGGGTTCCTACTGTCCTCTTTCACTGAGGGGACGTCTATGACCTTGCTTGAGGCCATGAGTCTCGGGATTCCATCTGTGGTAACGCGAGTTGGAGGGAACCCAGAGATTGTTATTGATGGTGAGACAGGTCTGTTGGCAGAAAACGATGACGAGAAAGGGTTCGCCAAAGCAATGGAAACACTGTACACCGATCAGGAGTTGAGAAAACGGTTTTCTCGGAACAGCAAAGACCGGTTTCATGAGCGCTTCACCGTGTCTCGTATGGCAGAGCAGTATCAAACTCTCTATTTGCATATCCTGGAATCCTGAGGCGATTAATGTCGAACGTCCGCCAGGCAGTTCTCTTTTCTTTCGCAACGCGCTACAGCGCCATGATAGTTGGCCTTGTGTCGGCTATGGTTGTGGCACGATTGCTCACCCCTGATGAGATAGGTACTTTCGCGATTGCCAGTGCAATCGTTATGGTGATGAGCGAGTTTCGCCTGCTGGGCGCGGGCATGTATCTGGTTAGAGAGAATGAACTGACGGATGCAAAAATTAGGTCTGCGACAGGTCTAACTATCTTGATCTCCTGGGGTATGGGTCTTGGAATATGGACCGCAGCCCCTGCAATCGCTGCATTCTATGAACTCGAGCCCATTAAGGTTATTTTTCGGATTCTCTCCATTAGTTTTTTCCTCGCACCTGCTATCAGCATTCCAACCGCATTGCTGACTCGAGATTTCCGATTCCGACAGCTTTTTATTGTCCGGATTTGCACATCACTAACCAACTTGGCCTCTACGATTGGCTTAATCATGCTGGGCTACAGTTTTTACGCATTAGCGTGGGGGTACACGCTGGCGGTGATTGCTGAGTTGTTCCTGATTTTCTTTTTTCGACCTCAAGGAATGCCTTGGACACCTAACTTTAAGAATCTTGGGCCGATCGCAAGATTTGGAATTTACAATTCCTTGGCTGGATTTTTCCGCCGGGGCGTGGTCACTGCCCCGGACATGATTATAGGGAAGCTGGGAACTACAACTCAGGTAGGGCTTTTTTCGCGCGGCCTGGGGTTTATAGAATTCGTATCGCAGACTCTGATGATGGGCGTGAAGCCAGTTGTCCTGCCGTACCTCTCACAGGTTCAGCGTTCTGGAGACAATGTCAATGATGCCTACATTGCTGCAACTGTGCTGTTGGGCGGCATCATCTGGCCTATTCTTGCCGTTGCTAGTGTTGTCAGCTTGCCAGCGATCCGGCTGTTTTTCGGAGATCAGTGGGACGCCGCTGCTCCTTACGCGACACTCATCGCATACTGGGCTATGTTTCGCTCGGTACATTGGTTCTCCAGCGACCTGCTAGTGGCAAAGGGGAAAGAAAAACTAATGGTTCTTAAAGAGGGCGGAATGTTCGCCTTCTATGTCTCTGGCATTGCATTGGCTTTCCCTTCAGGGCTCATGGCGGTAGCGGGCGTTTTCACAGTTGCCGGCTTAGTTGATCTAGTGTTGACGACCTGGCTTTTAACCCGATTTGTCGGCCTCCAGCCTCTAAGAATGGCAAGGTCGTGGCTTCCCAATCTCGCGGTTACAGCTCTTTGCTGGGGCGCGGCCTGGTTGATTTTTAACAACGGCGATTTTGTTTCCAAGGGCGTTCCTAATACATTCTGGGCCGTCGCTGCAATTCTTCCTCTGGTTTGGCTGATGGTGATCTTTATGGTTCGACACCCCTTGAAGCAAGAGGTGATTTTGTTCCTGAGGTGGTTTGCAAATCATTGGCCACGTCCACGTAGTTAGATCAGGTACCTCTTTCTAACCCTTTCTTATTGCTAAACGATACATTGCGAAGTTGGCGCTTCCGCAAGCCCGATACGATACTTAGCCAAGTGACAATTTTTGCCCACTGCTATCTTCTCGTGTTCTGGAGCTTGATATGACAAAGGGAATGCTAGTTGTCTTATCGTTGTCCGGTATCTTGATGGCTGGTTGTCAGTCTCGGTCTGTAAGAGATATCGATTCACTTCCGCCCACTGCTGCTTTGCCCGATGAGAGTGAGCAGGGCACAGTAGATTTGCGTTACTTCAATGACGTCGAAGGGACCAACATTAGCGCCCTGACCAGCCTAACGCGTTTCCCAGACAATCCTGATGAAGTAGTCCAGCTCAATCGGCTTGAGGTTCCAGATGGCCGGGGAGACAACTACGGTAGTCTGGTCCGAGGTTATATTGAGCCACCTACAGACGGCTTTTATCGTTTCTTCGTCTCGGGCGACGATGAAACCCAATTTTTCCTGAGCACCGACCAATCAGCTGGGAATGCCTCGCTTGTAGCTACGGTACCGTCGTGGAGTCTTCAGGGCGAATATGACAAGTTCAGCTCTCAGTCTTCGCCGGTCATTGAATTGGAGGCAGGGAAGCGCTATTTCTTCCAGCTCATCCACAAAGAGGGAGTACTGGGTGATCATTTCAGTGTGGCTTGGGAAGGGCCCGGCTTTGCCCGCTCAGTGATCGAAGGCCAGTTCTTATATTCCGTTGCGAAATCCAGTGAACTATACCCCGACGACCCAATGGCCACTGAAGCATATGGGCGGGGCTACAGAGCCGGATTCTTCGACGGTAAACAGGGGTTAGCATTTACCCCTGGCTATCCACCGTTGGATGAGGATCGAGACGGTCTATACGATAACTGGGAAGTGCAGGCCGGTCTCAACCCAACGAATGCCACCGATGCGGGTTCCGATCAAGACGATGACTTGTTAACAGCCACCGACGAATATTTGATCGGGACGAACCCAACGGTTGTCGATACCGACGGCGACGGTATTCCTGATGGGGCAGAGTATGCTTTCGGCATCGATCCCCTTGATCCAACAGACGCACAGAGCGACCTTGATGGTGATGGCTATTCAAACCTGGAGGAGTACCTGGCGAATACAGATCTTTCCGATCCGCAGGATCTCCCGGTAGTTGACGAACCTACTGTTTCGCCCTCGCTGGTTGCTGGCGTTGCTGCTCAGTATTTCAGTGGTCGAAGTCTGGATGAGTTTGTACTTGCGCGGCAGGAATCGGAAATTTCCAACGATTGGGGGAACGGTTCCCCCGCAGATGGAATTCCCGACAATACCTTTAGCGCTCGTTGGTTTACCAAGTTGATACCGCCACATGAAAGCGGGCAAAGAGAGTACGAGTTCCGGGCGTTGCGGGACGATGGTGTTCGCGTCTACATCGATGGGGAATTAGTTCTGGACGCATGGGCAGGAGTGACAACGCGGGAGTATACAGGACGCGTAACACTCTCCGCGGCCACCGAACATGAAATGAGAGTTGAATTTACTGAAGGTTACGGTGGCGCACGTCTATCTCTGGATTTGGTCGATCTAACCACTGGCGAAACGGTTGATCCTGCATCCACCTATTTCATCGTTCCGTTGGATGCAACCGCCTCCCAAGACAGCGATGGTGATTCCATTCCGGACGTTTGGGAAATGCAGAACGGCTTGAATGCCTGGGTCGCTGACGCAGAGACCGTCTATAACAGCCAAGGTGTCTCCGGTATTGAGGCATACAAGTCCGGCGTTAATCCCTGGACGCTGGAAGACGCGGCGATGGTCGAGGTTGTCGATGATAGCGGCAGTGACGGGACTACCACGACAGAACCGCCAACCACCACCGATCCTGAACCGGTCCCGCCTCCAACCGTCGACCAGGTGACGCTGTCCTGGACCGCACCTGGTACACGGGTTGATGGGACATCTATCGCTCTGAGTGAGATAGATTCGTACCAGATTAACTACGGCCAGTCTGCGGGTAACCTCAGTCAGACTGTGAGAGTCTCGGGCGAAGAAACATCCTATACTTTTGACCAACTCGAACCGGGCGTCTGGTACTTTTCAGTAAGTGTTCGGGACAGCACGGGGTTATTGAGCGCGCCGTCCAAAGTTGTTTCCGAGGCTATTCAGTAGCTCGGGATTTGGCATTCTGGATAAACTTCTCCGCAAGGACCGCGGAGATACGTTGGATATCGAAATCTGCCCGGCTGCTGTATCCGGAGAAGTCATTGGACTGACTCTGCTTCGCAAGACTGACAAGGAGATCAGTCAAGGTAGAGTCGTCATCAAATTCCACAATAGTGCCAATCTGTTTGTCGGCGACCAATCGACCCAGGGCTCCTTCTTTGGAGGTGATGTGAATGATGGGGCGATTGATGCCAAGGTAATCATAAAGTTTTGATGGAACCTGAGTTTGCGTCGCCGGCTGTATATTCACAACTGTATCGGCTGAGGCGAGAGCAGAGAGGCATTCTTGATAGGGGCGCGATGGCTCGAGAATCAGAGATCTATTTTCCAGCAGATCGGCATAGCGTTCTTCGAGGTTATAGTTCAATCGCACATCACCGATCTGACGGAAGACAACTTTCTTACCGCTTTCCGCGAGAGTCTCGTTGGCAAGCCGAATGGCCTTGAGCAATACGTCGGGGTCCCTCACTCCATAAAGAAAACCGGCATGACATAACAGGAAAGTCTCTTGCTCACAGCTCCTCGGTTCTGGCTCGATCTGATTGAAGTCTGCGGGATCAAAGCCATTTGGCATAACGAAGAACTTTTCGCTGGGGATATCCTGATAGCGGGTAACAAAATCTTGTCTGAGTGGTTCGGTATTGAGTGAGACAGCAACAGCATGACGAACCACCCGTCGCTCCAGGTTATAACTGACTTTGTCCAGAAACTGTCCCTTGGACTGGTGAAAGGGGTTATTCATCCACGGGTCTCTAAAATCAACAATGAGCGGTTTACCGGTGGCCTTGCTGACCAAATAACCCACTATTAATCCAGACCAGGGCGAGCCTGTAGCGAAAATGACGTCCAGCCTGTTTTTCCGGACTACCCTGAATCCCTTGATGAACGCAGGGATAATCCAGGGACCTGCCTGGTCCGGGAAGTAGCAGAGGTTGTAGATGAAATCCTTTAAACGCTGGAGTCTGCCTCGTTCTGATCCTGTTTGCGAAGCGCTACCTTCAAAGACTTTTTTACTTGTTGGGCTGTTGTTTGATGCATCGGAGTACGCATCTTTACCCAAAGTTTTCCGCAGTAATCGTCGAAGCCAGAGCATCACCTTGAACACATCCCAACTGCCAACGCGATGAATGATTTCGGTCTTAACGGGTAGTTGGATATGTCTCAGGGCGTCTACGTCTGAACCTACAGCTGGAGGGGTTGTTAACACATGGCACTCTCCATTAGACAGATTACGCAGGAACTTTACTGTGCGCAGGCTGCCAGGAACCTCGGTGCTAGAACATGGAGGGTAAAAATAGGCGATGAATAAGACCTTGGTATTTTGGAGGTCAGACAGATTCGTGGTCATAAAATTCCCTTAAGCAAAGAGAGGCCGATCCTCGGAAACCCTTGTTCAGATGATTACTCAGTAGATTCGAGTGTAGCTTTGCCCTGATGAAAGCCCCTAAAAAATTGGTAATACAGCGTACACGCTGAGCAGAGGGGGCCAGAGGTAACATTGGTATCCGTTGGATATTTAGCCTAACCGAACTCAGCCATTTTCCGTTGGGGCAGGTTTTAATAACTCTACAGGATATAACAATTTTTTTGGGGAGAATTACGTCTATTTCCTTTTGTGTAAGAGTGAATGATCAGTGCTAGACTGAAAGTATTGTTACAAATGAAAGTGCGTAATTACAAAGTGTTGCCAAGAAATTGTGACTAATTCACATCGGCTTTTCACGCAGTGTCTTACTGTCATCTGTCGGAGCGTTACTAATTTAAGGGTGTGTGTATGAAACTTTATAGAGGCCCTGTTTCGAAGTGCTTACTCGCAGCGTCCATTGCGTTCACCGCCGCCAGTTTGCGGGCAGAGATACTTTTTGAAGAGGACTTTAATGATCAGCCTGATTGGACTCCGGTCATGCATGGCAGTACTGACGGAACTCAGAGGGCAGCAACTCATGTAGTTCCGGAAGGATGGTATTCCATTCGGCATGATCCTACGTGGGCACCTTCTACTGGTCATCCTGATAGACATGAGACTATTGAGATATTGGCATCGAACGCGGACAAAGCGAGAGGTGGAAGTGGTAAATCCATGGTTAGCTACAGGGATTCTCATGATCCAGGCTGGAAGCGATGGAATTCCGAATCTATGATGGTGAAGTATTTTCCCGAGGGCTATGACCAACTCTATGTTGAATTTTGGATTAGATTCGACAGGAATTGGACGCGTAAGCCCATATCGGGAAAGCCAGATCCGACGTCAAAACTATTCCGAATCTCCAGTTGGCGAGGAGATGGAAGCGAATATCAAGCCTTCGGTGGTGGCGATCTTGGGCCGATTGCTCTTTGGGACTATACAGTTAATTCTTATGGCGTACGGAACCGAATAAGCCTGAGAGGCGGCCCCCACGGTGACAACTACGGATTTGACAGCGGTGATGTCTCTGGCCTACCCCGGTCATTAGTGGGTAGCGGAGACTTGAGCATGAATTTCACTGCGGACGTGAAAGGTATGGGTGTTGATGGAACCGATCCGCGTATCGACGATAGGGTGAATGGTGGCTATATCGACGTGAATTCAAATTCCACCATAACACACGACCAGATATTCGGACCTGGGGATTCCTGGACCAAAATAGCCATATTCGTAAAGATGAATTCAGCTCCCGATGCGAAAGATGGTGTATTTCGTCAATGGTTGAATGGTGAGCAGATTTTTAATATCACAACAGTTCCCTGGATACGTTCTTCCGCCTCTGAAAATGAAAATGCGAAATGGAATCTCGTAGCGATTGGAGGGAACGACTTCTTTCAGTCATATCCGAACTCTGAAAGACATGAAGAGTGGTATTCAATTGATGATGTTGTAATCAGGAATGATATTCCGCAGGATTTAGGAGGTGATATAGTCGATGGGGTAACGGCACCGCCTAACCCGCCGTCAGTGCAGATCCAGTAAGTTTTCTAGGAAAACGGGAAAGTGCTGCGTTTTTAATGTATAACACGCAGCCATTTCCCTATGCTTTTAAATAAACCCAAGGATCTTCCGGTTAAATAGGTCCAGTCTAAAGCGTAGATAGCTAAAATATGTAGGGTGTTCTGTATGGGGTATTTCGAGCGCTTTATTCTCTTTGCTGACAGTACAAAAGGCAAAAAAAGTGCAAAAGATATTGTAGGTAGGGCGTAAGTAAATTTACCCGAAGCCAACCAGATGGCCGATATTGAAATAGATGAGATGTATAGGAGAATGATATAAAAAGTCGGATCAATGACAGACGACTTTATGTTCTGTATGTAATTTTCAGAATGCCATACTTGTCTCCAAAAAAAGGTTTTGATATTCGTAGGATTTCCTAAATGAACTACAGCAAGCTCCTTTCTGACGATGACATCGTAATTAGCAGCTCTAAGATCATGAGTTAACTGACTGTCTTCCCCAGAGGTAATTGATTCGCTGAAAGCCCCTACGGCAAAAAAGTGGCGTTTATTTATGAAAATGGCGCCGCCAAGGAGACTCTTAGGTAAATCGCGATCTTCTAGAAGCCAAAATTTTTCAAGCCAGTATGGAGCTTTTCTCAACATGTAGGGTCCGCCAAAGGCGGTATTTTGCTTGCTTGAGACTAGCTGAACCCCGGTTTCAAGCCAATTTGGTGGGGCGACACAGTCACTATCTAGAAAAGCTATTATGTCTCCTTTCGCATGCCTTGCGCCAAAGTTCCGGACTGCTCCAACTGGGCCTTGGTCTTTATGAAGAACTTTTACTCCAAAGGATTTTGCGATTTCGACTGTTCTATCTTTTGATTTATTGTCGACGACTATTACTTCGAACCTGTCTTCTGGGTAGTTCTGTATTTTTAACGCACTTAGACAACTATCTATGTAGTTTTCCTCATTATTTGCTGGTAAAACTATACTTACGAAAGGTTTTGGCTCTAAGCTGCTATTCACTCTGTCACCTAATATTAACCGGTTTTTAAGATCTGGCATTCAATCTGTTCACTACTGATTTAAACTTTCCGTTAGCTCCTCTGGTAATATTGGCTTTTTCTTGAATAACGACTTGCATTTCTGAACAGGTTCGACTAATCAAATTGCGCTTAAGTTGGTCAGTGTCGACGCTTGAGAGACTATCGCGTGGAACGATATTGATCGTGCACTTGTTCAAGCTATCCTGTACGACCTGAGCCTCTTTGATTCCAAAAACCCCCTTGAATATATGATCGATTCGGCCAATTTTTCGACCGTCCGGAGTTTCAATGTAGTCGTCTACTCGCCCAAAAATTTCTTCTAGGTATGAAATAGATGAAGCTTCCGCGTCATCGTAGGCTGCATTTGCAGTGTCACGCAGATCGTAACGAAGAAGAGGCATATGATAATTCGTTAAAGATGTCGCAATGAGCCTACTCTGCTTGTCTGAAGACTGATTCGAGTTTAATTCTGTAATTCCAATTAGCGGGTTGAGACGGTATTTCCCTTCTTTGTCTTGTCCAGCAAATATTAGGTATTCAGCAGTGCCATAGTAATCAAAAACCCTACATTCAAATACCGCTTCAATAATCTGACGCTGCCAGCTTAGAAGTGTTTCGGAGTTGGTAATAATTGCCCTTGGCCTGAAAAGAGGTTTGACTTTGGCGATTTGGTAATGGGTCGCTAGATCCGCTATTGCGGATGGATAACCAATTATCTCTAACGGCGAAAACTTGTTTAGTCGTTCATAGTACCAATTAAAGGTCTCCGCATTGAGGTGATAACTCGAAAATATCAACTGATTCTCTGCGGAATTCATGCGGGCATAAGGCGGATTGAGATCATCTGAGTTCTGAATCATTCGACCAGCGAAAGTAGCTCGACGGGTACCGAACGGTACTCCATGGTATTCCTCATGCTCGACTACCAAAGCCATAGCAAGCTTATATGTATACTCATCCAGATCTAAGCTAAGAGGAGTACCTGTGCTTCCGCTCGTATTCTGCGTCATATAAGCTTTTGTTTTAGAATAACGAAATAGCTGAATATTGCTTTGGAGTGTCTGCTTGTCAAGGATAGGTAACCGCTTTAAAGAGTTTAAATCAGTAAAGCTATTCTCATGGTAGCCATAATCAGCAAATAGCTTCTGATAATACGGGATGTTTGTTCGGCAGTGCTTTACCATAGAAAAGAGTCTTTCATTTTGGTAGGCGTTGATTTGATCTTTGTTCCAACTTCGTGAATCCCTGACCGATTGGAGTATTGTATTAAAAATTCCTGTATATCGTTTTCTATACAATCTATATCCGTAAATGGATACTAATATGTTTTGCAACCATACAGGAGAGGCAAAGTACACTTTTTCTGATGGAGATTTCATGTCCCGTTTCTCCGTTCCTTGAAATCATCGCGCAGGGGATTTTTTATCTGATTAAACCGGTTTGAAATCACTCGGGCCGGATTTCCGGCAACAATGGCACCCTTCTCAAAAGTTTTTGTCACAACGCTACCAGCCGCGACAATACTTTTTTCCTCAAGGTTTGCCATTATGAGGGCCTGATTTCCTAGCCAGCAATCCTCGCCTATGGTTATTTTTGTGTAGGTCCCACCTTGTTCTTGAATAGGAACTGAGAAATCGTCAAAGTTATGTTGCTGCCCCCCACTTAGAATATGAACGCCACTGCCGATAAGTGTATTTGGACCTATAAAACACTTCCCAATATTGCATTGTGGTCCAATGTATACCCCTGAGCCTATCGTGGTATTTCTGTGGGATAATATGGTCAAAAAACCAATCGATATTTCATCAGATGTATTTGGGCACGCCAAGCTATAGAAAGATGCCCTAATGTATACTCCCACTTTTCCTGGCACGAGACTGAGTAATTGTGAAAACCCCTGGAAAACTCCTTCGGATTTCGATAGTTGTGCGAGTGATAAGTATATTGCGTAAAGTGGAAATGAAATTACCAGGAACGAGCCTTTTGCTATCTTTTTAGTTATCTTCTTAATTTTCATTGCTATTTGAGCCTCGTCTTAAGCCAAGCTACTTCCCGTGACGGGCTAAACGTTATTAATGCTCGAATCAGTCGAAAAAAAATACGGCGAAATAAAACCGACCACTTCAAGTTGGGGGAGCCAAACGGTTGATTTTTAATCTGGTCTTGAGCTTTATTAAACGTACCAACATCCCTCAATCTGTGAAATCCATGATTCTGAAGTAAAATAATTTGTACTCGTGAGTAATGTCTTTCGTGGCTGTTCGCTAAATAGGTTAGGGTGTTGTCAAACCATATTTTCCCTTTCTTAGCATAATTTTCGTACTTTTCGGGGCAACTCACGGCACCTCGGAACATGATGGATGACTTCCGAATGTCTTGCGCTGCCCACGTAGCATTCGGATACTCTAGGCGTTCGCTTGCCGAGAGAAATAGGGTCTCGTTCTGCTCCATCCACTCTATATAGTGCAAGAACGCTAAATTGATATAGCTCCAGTGTTCGTCTTTCCCAATGAGCTGATGTCTTTGTCTCAAGTATCTCGCGACAGATGTTAATAGAATTAGATAGGACCATCCCGTTTCTATGCTGAGGAGGTCTCGTTTCTGAATATCGTCCGAAGGGTGGATTGTATTATCTAAGACATTCTCTGCCTTTGATAACCATAGTCCGGACGGATCCAATAGCCACGCATCCATTAAAGCATTAAGGTAATTGCCGGTTCCTCTGGTGAATGGAAATCGGTGAACAGTAGGGGACTGGCCTTTGAGGAAGGCTTGCAGCTTCGGGAGTTCATACTTTTTAAGTGCAAAGACTTGCTCAAAGAAGCCACCCTCGCCTTCATGGAGTGCTACCATCCAACTGACCAAATCGAAAACGGCTTCTCTTGAATCTTCGTTGCCTGTCATGAGGTAGTGGTACAGGAACCCTGTTGTGTAACAATGCTCTGCGGCGGGACCTCCACCGGTCTGGCCTGGAGTCGAACTTGTTTCGTTGTGCCTGGTAAAGGTCCTGTGTGTCGAAGTATGCGCATCAAGGTAGTGGTCTGTGTGCCAGAAAAGGCCGTTGTTATATTCGCTGCGATCTTCCTCAGTGTGATAAATATCGATGTCGGACACGTGTCTTGCCAGGTCATCCATGAGTTCAAACCAGCGACGATCTCCGCTCAGAGCAAATTGGCGCGCAAATCCGTAGATAGCGTCGTATTGGTTATTGTAATGAGAGATGTATGGAGACTCGCCGTCGGCCTGGTAGAGCGTTTCGTGATCGGCAAAAATATCCCCGAAATTTCGCCACCCATATTCGTCAATAACTTCGCGCTTTGCGAAAAAGTTACTCTCGCCGTCCAGGCCCTCTTGAATCAGATCGTCCAGTAAATCTCGGGGTCTTTCCGTTTCAAACCAATCGAACGCATCAGTTTTCTCATAGTGCTCTGGATCAAGGGTCGGCACCAGGGGCGCCTGTGTCCAATACAGTGCACTGCTGTTTTCGCCGTAATGTAGCCATGCAGTCTGTGTTTTTCTTTCTCCACCTTGGAGTTCATATGGGTAAGCTGTGTCAGCTGGAAACAGCCCCAGGATCAGAACGTTTTCCTTGGTTCCAATTGCAGATGGGAAGTTCTGCCAGAAATGTTTCATACTTCCCTGAACATATTGCCCAGCTTGGTTGCTCATTCCTGCAATAGGCGAGGCTCGGTCCCCGGATTGGATAAGTTCATCAGCGTTATGCACCCGGTAGCCTCGAAAACTCGTGGTTATCCTACCTTCAGCATTAATATGGTTTCTGCTGTGCCAGTGATCTCCCCCGCTGGAGTCCTGGTATAGGTAGAGCTGTTTTCCTGCGTCGGATTCAAGCTTTGGCTGATCTAGGCCGGGCGTAAGCCATGTTTTGCTTGCGTTGGAAAGCCTGGCATGTACGGTCAGCGCCCGAAAGTAAATGGATCCGAGATCTCCCAGGTCCCATAGACCTCCAGGGTGTTGAGCCCTCCTGGGGTTGTGGATGCAGGTTTGAAGCTCTACTGTCGGACTGTTCGCGAATAGTCGTAGGCTGAATCGAAACCGTGCGAGGCGGGTTTGGTCTGGTGCCTGCCATGATCCCTCAGCTGAAACGGTAGCGGATATTGGCCCCGCTTCGGTTACATGCCAATTTGTGTCCATCACCGTCGAACAGTGTTCGCCAGAGGTTGTGGTTACCGCCACCTCTTGAGATATTGCTGGAGCTTGCTCCCCTTGGCTCGTATCCCAGCGCAATTCCCCCATGGGGAAACGGAACTCGGATAGTCCCGTAGTTACGCAGAGAATGTCTTCCTCAAAACGATATTGAATAGGAGAGGGCTGTTGGTCAGCTTCCGCATCGGCTTTGGTCAAGTTAAGCGTCAGATCCGTTGACGGTGCTTGTGAAACAAGAAAGCTGAGTTTGAGCCAACGAACACTTCCATCAGGCCAAAACACCATCGGTTCTGACTGGCACTTAATAACTTCATTGTTGCTGCTGTTGATCAGTTGGAGCTTTTCATGCGACTGCAGGGTCCCTTTGGATATTGGAACACCCAACTGAATCGGTTCGCCGGAACGTGCAATGCCAGCGTGCTCATTTAGATGGATGTTGATAGGTTCCATATCCATTTGCGTAGTAAAGCTCCGTGCTACGATTGAAAAAGCAAGTGTCTCGGAAACAGGCACTATTCTGTTCTTGTGCAGCTCTTAGCAGCTGAGATGTATCTATCTTCCGTTGGACTCATGTTTTTGTTCTAGAAGCCCGCAAAGGGCCAGATACTGGCGATCAAGATCCTGACTATACCGGCATAGGTGTTCGCCAAGTTCTTTTGCTTTTTCATGGCGATTTGAGAGTAATGTTCGGTATTTTTGTATCAGCGTTTCGCAAGTAAAATCATCCAGGTCGACCCAGTATTCCCCTAAACCCACGTCATCCAAAAGCTCTGCGGCCTTGCGATAGTAACAAATACCCAGAACAGGCTTCCCCAATTGGAGAGGTAGGACTGTCGCGTGAAAGCGCGTTGCCACTACAATGTCTGCGCGCTCGATTGCAGACATCAACTCGGAAACTTCCGAACTTCGGCTAATACGAACGCGGGCCTGCCAGTCTTCGAACTCCGGGTTTCTTCGGAGGCGCACGACGATTTCATCTATAACATTCTCATCTTTTTCTTGGGTGCTGAAGAGCTCCAGGGTATGCCCGTCACCAAGGATCGTCGCGCAAAGTTGGCTGAGTTTATCAACGTATGCCGTAAACTTATCATCGTCCGCTTCATACCAGTATCGTCTGTCATAAACCGGCATCGGATTAACTGCAACGGTACTGGGGTTTCCCTCTTGTCGCTTTTGATCTGGGAACGATTGCCTACCTTTTAATTTGTGCGCAATGTCCGGGAAGACATCAGGCTCCACGCCAATTCTTGATTGAAGAAGCGCTCTTGAGCCTTCATCCCGGACTGAAACGTAGTCCGCCATACTCAATGTCCATTTTAGAAAACGGAAACTGAGACGTTTTTCGAGCGGCCCTGCACCCACGCTGATAAACGCAACTCTCGTGGAAGTCTGTTTCGCAATAAATGTCCATTTCATTAATGTGTAAGGGAAGCCCCATGGTCCCCCAAAGTTGTCCAGGAATTGGTTGGATCCAGTAACCAACAATAGATCAATCCCCTGGAGATGGGACTTTGCAATCCTCAGAAATTGAACTTCCTGCTTAGCTGTATGGCGAAAGTCCAGGAGGGCTTGTGTCCCTCTCAGGAGTGGACCTACTAACGGTAGCGATTTAAGGTGTCCCTTCCAGGATTGAGGAGTTCCTGGTGAGCCGGTATTCGGGGACGATTCGCCTGAAGTAGAGGTGGCCTGTTGCTGATCTGAAGCGCTCTCCGGTTCAATGTAGCCATGGTGCTTGGCGAAAAAGTCCCGTCGATAACGAATTGGGAAGGCTTTGACTCCGTGGCGTTGAGCGCTATCAAACGGATCAATCGAGAAGCAATATATTTCCGGATCGCCGAGGTGATGACGGAGGTTATGAATAACGGCTTCTATGATTGCCTCGTCACCAAGATTTTTGTTCCCGTAATGTCCGAAAACCGCGATACGAGGGCGCCTGCGCGTGGTTGCGGCGTCTACCTCTGTGCTCGATGTGTTCATGAAAGCTGCACCTGGTAACATTAAACCGCTATGATCATCTTTCGGCTGTAAAATGCCTCGGCGATCGTTTCATCTGCATTGCATTCCATCCCCCGAATGCGCATTAAACTCCAGAAAAGATCATGACTGAACCAGGGCTTTTCGGCCTGGGAGCGATAGGCTTGCTGAAGATGATGGATCTTTGTATCCCCGTTGTGTTTAGCCAACGGAACAAAGACATTTGGTTGCCCAATGTCACCATCCCATTTTGGGATTTCGTACTCCAGGATGAGATTATTCCTGAAGGTGTTCCAGGTCAGATCGGATACCGCCCGGTGATCCTGGTGCAAGTCTTGTCTGTAATGGGTAAATATCAGATCAGGTGAGGGAGTACTGGCTTTGATTGACTCGAAGGTCTCCTTGAGTCGAACAGGTTCGGTTGGCAAAAAGCCATCCCGGAAGTCCAGAATTCGGATATCGAGTGAGAGCGAGCCCTGGGCGAACAGGCGCGCACCCATTTGGGCTTCTGCACGTCGTTCGCCGTTGGACGCGAATACGACCCAAGTAATCTCTACGTCGTTGCGGCTTTCCAGCAATGCCAGTAACGAACCTCCGCAACCAATCTCAATGTCATCACAGTGAGCGCCGAGGCAAAGGACTCTAAGCGGCGTTTGCCCTGGATTTAGCAAAGTGTGGAGCATAGTGCCTAAACCTTTTCCCGCCAAACCTGCCATGGGCAGTCGCCACTTGCATTAAGCTCGTCAAAGGCCTGCTTGTCCTTAAATGTGTCCATGCATTTCCAGAAACCATCGTACCGGTAAGCCACCAGCTCATTCTCTGCAATCAGTCGCTCAAACGGCTCGTGAACAAGCTCTTCTCCATCCTGTATGTACTCATAGATGCGTTTCTTGAAAATGAAAAAGCCGCCGTTCACCGTCAGTCCGGTATTGGTCGTGTCCTGGATGCTGTGCACGGTGCCGTCGTCGTTAAGCCGCACGTAATGAAATGACTGTTGTGGCTGTACGCAAAGAAAGCAGGCTGTTTTTCCGCTTTTCTTGAAGAACTCGAGCATTTCATCGAGTGGAACATCCGACAGGCCATCCGCATAGTTGGCCATGAACATGTCGTCAGGCCCGAGATCATCAAGATACTTCTCAACCGCTTTCAGGCGCATTCCGATGTTCGATTTGAGCCCGGTATCGGCAAACGTGATTTTCCAGTCGTGGATGTCGGTTTTGGTCAGATGGGGTTTGCCACCCTCAAGCACGAAATCGTTGGTAAGGCACTCGTCATATTTCAGAAAATACTGTTTGATTACATGGGCGTTGTGGCCAAGGCAGATAACGAAATCCTTGTGTCCGTAATGGGAGTAGAACTTCATCAGGTTCCAGACAATCGGCCTGTGGCCAATGGGAACCATCGGCTTGGGAATATTTTCTGAGAATTCACGCAGGCGCATTCCAAGTCCGCCACAAAAGAGTACAACCTTCATAACTCTGACTCCCTTCAACTGCCGCTATGAGCAAAGTGTAGCAATCATTTCTTCTCTGAGTTGGTCAATCAGGCGTCCGCCGGGCAACTCAACATCATCGTAGGTAAGTGCCTGGTCCATAGGCACGTGGCGCTTTACTTTGCAGTTCTGGGCAACGCCCATTGGTAACAGATTGTCCCGCAGGCTGGTTTCAAAGTTGTCGATCAGGGCGTAGTTGGTGAAGCCTCCTATGCCATCAAGAATGTCGCCTTTATTGAGGTCTTTTTTAGCGATTGCGACAGCTTCGCAATAGGGCTTACCAAGGGGAGTAACCGCAGCATCATTACAAAGAACGCCACGACAAACCGTGATGGGTATTTCCAGCTGGGGGAGATGGAAGGGGGTATAGAACACGTAGAAAGGGCCATCGCCCATCTTCAGATACTTAAGGTATTCCTGCTTCATCGGGTTGTCGGTGTAACCGACAATAAATGCGCCGGTGTAGGGAGAGGCGCCGAGAAGAAAGTCTACGATACCTTTGCCGGGCGAGAAGGCATCCTCGGGGAAATGGCTAAGGCAGGTTCGTACATCGTCACATGCGGGCCCGTACATGCCACGCTTGCCCACACCAAAGCCAAGTGCGTTCGCAGTAACCGTAAGCTCCATGGATAGTTTGGTGCCGTCCACGAAAGAGGTCATCATGTGCGGTTTCTGGTTGTTGGCCTCTGCAAACGCCTTTTGGGTTTCAGGCGTTCTGTGAACATCGTAGAAGCCTTTGAGATTGCCTGCTCCCACAACCTCCAGCCCCATGGTGCGAACGTGGCGGGCCAGGTTGGACGCTACACCGGGTTCGTCGCCGTCTGAGTTTGAGTAGACTACGCCATTCTGCTTGGCATAGTGCTTCATCAGAGGACCAACGGTTGCGTCCATTTCGCAGTTCAGTACGAAGGTGTGCTTGCCGGCCTTGATGGATTCCAGAGCGACCCAGGCGCCATGTTCCACTTCGCCAGTCGTCTCCAGAACAGCGTCGATGGTAGCGGCGTCAAACGCAACTCTGGCGTCGTCCGCAATACAGGGAGTGCGGGACTCAATTGCTTGCTCCAGTTCGGCGCTTGTAGAAACGAACTGAGTGTTTTCGACGCCTGCATTCCGAAAAACCGCCTCGGCGTTCTCAGGGGTCCGGTTGACAATTACCGCCAACTGAATCGCCGGGAATGAACTTTCGATTTGTGCGGCGATATGCTTCGCGCTGTAACCCGCGCCGACCATGGCCAGTCTGATCGGGCGGTCTTCCTGTATCCGCTTTGCAATCTCTGTGTCGACTATGATCATTTTGCTTCCCTGTCTTTCTATTTATTGTCAGAAATTTTTCCAGTTCTTGTCGTTATCCGAGATCGCTGCGATGGGTAGCGGCCACTCAATGCCAAAGGCTGGGTCATCGTGGCGAACGCCCGTTGCGGATTCCGGATGGTAAAACTCACTCGTGTGGTAATAGATCTCGGTGTCGTCTACCAACGTCTGATAACCCGTTGCGCAGCCTTCGGGAACGTAGAGCATCCGGCTGTTTTCAGCTGTCAGTTCCACTGCAAACCATTTTTTGAAAGTAGGTGAATCAGGGCGCAGATCTACAATGACATCGTAAATGGCGCCGCGCGGACAGCGAATAATTTTCACTTCCTGATGTGGAGCTGTTTGGTAATGAAGCCCTCTAAGAGTGCCTTTCAGGGGGCTTACACCGATGTTGGATTGCTTAATTGAGGATACTAGGCCCATCTCTTCCATTTCTCGCTCGCACCACAGACGGCCGAAGAAACCTCTATCATCGCCAATGCGCTTGACGTCTATCAGGTAGGAGCCCGAAATTTCCGTTTCAGTAAAGATCATCTGTTCGACCCCTAGATCTGCCAGACCAGGTTGCGATCGAGTTTGCCTTCCTCAATCAAATTCATGATGTGAGCAATACGTTTGTAACGAATGCCCTCGTAGTCGTCTTTACTGAGCCCGAACCGAAGATAGGATTCATAACACTGCTCAACACCCTTGCGTGCCGTCCACCTGGTTTTGAATTCAGGAAACACCCGATGAATCTTGTCAAAATTGACGCGGTAGGAGCGTGGGTCCGGACCGGCATCTTCTGCGTATTCAACCTCGCAGTTCGGTACGGTTTCCTTGACGAACTGCGCCAGATCCCGCATCTGGTAATTTTCTTCGTTACTACCGACGTTTACTGCCAGGTTATGTATCACATCGCGTTCGGCTTTTAGGGCACAGATTACTGCCTGGGTGATGTCTTCAATATGAACTAGAGGGCGCCAGGGTGTGCCATCGCTCTTCAGCAGAATCTTGCCGGTTGTGTGGGCCCAGGCCACCAGGTTGTTGATCACAAGGTCGAACCGGATCCGCGGCGAAACTCCGTAGGCGGTTGCATTGCGAAGAAACACCGGGCTGAAAGTATCACTGGCCAACTTGGAAACGTCTTCTTCTACCAGCACCTTGGATTTGGCGTAGGGAGTAACCGGGTTGAACTGGGCAGTTTCATCAAGAACGTCTTGTCCCGCTTTTCCGTACATGCTGCAGGAGGAAGCGAACAGGAATCGTTGCACGCCAACAGAACGTGCCAGCTCTGCGATTTTTACGGAAGCGTGATAGTTGATGTCATACGTCAGATCGGGATTGATATTCCCGAGCGGATCGTTTGAAAGTGCTGCCAGATGGACAATAGCGTCAAAGCCCTCAAGGTCTTCGGCTGTAACGTCCCGTACATCTTTGTAGATGGAGGGAACGTCCAGGGGCTCGTCGCCATACGTGCAGTAGCGATAGAGATCGGTATCCAGGCCGGTGACATCGAATCCTTCCTCAAGCAGCATCGGCACCATAACCGTGCCAATAAAACCTCTGTGGCCTGTAACTAATACCTTCATAATCTCTCCTTGCAGATTCAGGGGCGCTTGATGAGCCCGTATTTGATGACGTCCATCAGTTCATTCTTCATCGGATCTTTATACCAATAGGCCCGTTTGAGAAGAAACATAGACAGCACCCGTTTGTCCTCAAGCGGTATTGGTGCTCTCCAGACGGCTTTGTAGTACTCCTTAATGCTTCGCCAGGTCTGCATCACCAGCTTTCGCTTTGCCGGATCCCAGAAATTCTTCTGGCGTTCGCTATCATCACGTTTCCAACTGCTGGCCTGCGGATGCATGCGGCGATTGAAGAGGTGAACAGGCACTTCTCTGAACTTCCCATAAAGAGACAGCTCGACAACCAGATTGATATCTGCTGCCACGTAGTTGCCGAGTAGCGCCGTGCGCGCAAGGGCATCTCGCCGCATAAGTCCGTAAATTACGTTTTGCAGGCCCAGATTTTGAATGCAGTCTTTAAACCGCTGGGAGGCAGACTCCGAAGTGAGATTCAGCTTATCGTCGTAGGCTTCTGTAAAAGCGCCGTATTCATCAATTATGTGGGTCTTGCCGTAGGCAAGAACTACATCGTGATCTGCCTCTAAAACCTCAAAACACTTTTCAATCAACGTGGGTTCGATCGGGTC
>MRWF01000008.1_pt1 | contig 43468 bp, 28 predicted proteins | sample 1013331 | NCBI WGS metagenome assembly MRWF01 (sample SAMN06117577, study PRJNA244670) | biofilm metagenome | biome: Water; feature: Cathode Biofilm; material: Biofilm; isolation source: microbial consortium enriched at the cathode of a solar microbial fuel cell | place: USA: District of Columbia ... | reverse complement strand
CTCAGCGAGTCCGCAAACCGGGAAACCCGGATTCGGGGCAATGTTCGCGGTGAACGCCGCCGGTGGCTGGAATTGGCCATGACCAACGCCCGCCAGACCCTGCTAACTCACCTGGCGAGCAAGGAGACCGTATACCGGCGCCTGCTGGCCCTGAGGGATCTTCTGGAGCTGTCGGAGACGCCGTCACGCATGGAGTGTTTCGATATCAGCCACAGCCACGGGGAAAATACCGTCGCATCCTGTGTGGTTTTCGATGAGAATGGCCCCCTGAAGAGTGATTACCGCCTGTACAATATCGAGGGGGTGACGGCCGGCGATGATTACGCCGCTATGCGCCAGGTGCTCTCCCGCCGTTACAAGCGGATGGTGGCCGGTGAGGGCAAGCGGCCGGATCTGGTCTTCATTGACGGTGGTAAAGGGCAGTTGAACATTGCCCGGGAAGTATTTGACGAGCTTGAGATTTCGGACATCCCGCTGATCGGCGTCGCCAAAGGCGTAACCCGTCGTGCAGGCATGGAGCAACTGATAGACGCCATGACTGGGGATGTCTTCCGGGTGCCGGCTGATTCGCCCGCCTTGCACCTGATCCAGCACATCCGGGACGAGTCCCACCGGTTTGCGATAACCGGGCACCGGGCGCGCCGTGATAAAAAGCGCCGGCAGTCTACACTGGAAGGCATCGAGGGCGTGGGACCGAAGAAACGGCGCGACCTGATTCGATATTTTGGCGGGATACAGGAACTCCGCAAGGCCGGGGTCGACGAGATGACCAAGGTTCAGGGCATCAGCAAATCACTGGCCGAAACCATATACGCAGCATTGCACGACGAGTAAGGACAGCATGAATTTACCAAACATCCTCACCCTTTCCCGCATCATCATGATTCCGGTGTTCGTGGTGATTTTTTACCTTCCGGTGGGGTGGAGCTACCTCGTGAGCGCGGCCATTTTTGGTCTGGCGGCGGCCACGGACTGGCTGGACGGTTACCTGGCCCGCAAACTCGACCAGAGCACGCCGTTCGGCGCCTTCCTTGATCCAGTTGCGGACAAGTTGATGGTGGCTGTTGCGCTGGCGGTGTTGATCGAGGAGCACTCGGCGATTCTGCTGACGATCCCGGCCACTGTGATCATCGGTCGTGAAATTGTCATTTCCGCATTGCGGGAGTGGATGGCAGAGATTGGTAGCCGCGCCAGTGTAGCGGTTTCCTACATCGGCAAGATCAAGACCACTGCGCAGATGTGTGCGATTGTGGGTTTGCTGGCGTTTCCTCCCGGCGTGCTCTGGGCTAATGTCGCCCTGGGTCTGCTCTATATTGCTGCAATTCTCACGCTCTGGTCCATGGGGCTTTATCTCAAGGCTGCGTGGGCGGATCTGTTTCCGGAGAAGGCCTCAAGCCAGACGGATAGTCACACGTCCTAGCCCATTCAATCACCCGGGTGGCCAGATCGCTGCCCGCGGCACCGAAGGCCTCAACAATCTGGTCAACGGATGTGCCTGAGGCCGGCTCTACGATCCGGATGCTGCGAGTACACAGGGTGGCCCTGGAGCGGTCGTGAATCATCTGCAGGTGCAGCTCGATGACCACCTCCGGTCCGGATTCCGGGATTTGCGAATGAAACCCCGAGAGTTCGGTGACCAGGGTCAACTCAGCCTGTGCCGGATTGGTGTCGGTTATGACGTTTGTGTAGGCACCACTCTGACGAAGGCTATTGACCAGTGTGTCCCGAACCACCACTGGCCCGGTGTCCCTCCAGCGTGTCCCCTCGTAGGCCCGGAACTCACTGGGTGTGGGTTTGGCCAGAATCCGCGATCCGGCTAAAGGCTCAGAGGCGTAGGGCGTGTCCACGCGAAGCGATGCCATAACGGGTTGCCCGACCGCCGGTACCGCCCGGACCACAGCCAGATCCATAACCCTGGGTGGCTCCGGGTTCGGAAACACCGTGCAGCCACTGGTGAGGGCAGCACCGAGGAGAAGCGTCAGGTTTCTGATTGACCTCAATGTCACTGTGCCATCTCCTTCATGGTTTCATTGCCGAACAGAGTGCCCGTGGGATCCTGCTCCAGGCGGTGCGTAAACTGATTCAGGCTGCGCAGCGTTGCCCGGAGCTCCCGTAACGCGGGTGCCAACTCTCCCATACCCTGCAGCCCGGCATCCATCGCCCCCTGGTTGTTTCGGGTCAGCTCATCAATTCGCTCCATGGTGGTGGTCATTACCGCGAGTGCTTTGTCCATGGATTGCAGAACCCGCTGGCCATCGTTTTGCAGCAGTTCGTTGGCGTTATCCGAAACGTTGGAGACTTTGATCGCAGCTTCTTCGGCACGAATGGCGGCGGCATCGAATTGTTCGAGCAGGGCGATCAGCTGGTCGCGACGGTCGAGCAGTGCGTCTGTGGCTTCCCGTGTGTTTTCCAGGATGGCCGATGCATTGTCGATGTTGTCAGCCGATAACAGCGCCGTCGCGCTGGTAAGCAGCTGGTCGGCTTTGGCCAGGAGTTGCTCGCCGTTGGAAAGCAGACTGGTGAACGCCGAGGGCTCGGCAATGATCACCGGCGGGTTGTCCTCGTCACCTTTCAACGCGGGGTTGTCGGGGCTTCCACCGCTGAACTGGACGCTCATGCTGCCGGTGATATTGGCGAGCACCAGGCCGGCTTTCGTGTTCTCCCGAATGGGAACCGACTGATCCACCCGAACCAGAACCCGCACATGCCCAGGATTGTCCGGGTCCAACCTCAGCTCCACCACATCGCCGATCTGAACGCCGCTGTAGAGCACAGGGTTGCCTTCGGACAGGCCGCCGACGGCGTGGTCGAACACGATCTCGTAGTAGCCCCATTCCCGATCGGCGGAGGATTTCGCCAGCCACAGAGAGAATATCAAGGCGGCGGCAAAGGCCAGGATGGTAAACAGGCCAATGATCAGGTGGTGGGCCCTTGGCTCCATGGTTACTGCTCCTGATTCCGTTTTTCCAGATGATCCCTGAATGCGTAACTCGCTGCCCGGCCACGGGGCCCGTTAAAGTAGTCCTGAACCCAATCGTCCTCCGTGGCTGCAACCTTTTCCAGCGTATCAGCTACCAGCACCTTGCGCTGTGACAGTACCGCAACCCTGTCACAGGTTGAGTAGAGGGTGTCCAGATCATGGGTGACCAGGAACACCGTTAGCCCCAGCGCGTCCCGCAGCGTGACGATGAGTCGGTCGAAGGCGGCTGCGCCAATCGGGTCCAGCCCCGCGGTGGGCTCATCCAGGAACAGGATCTCAGGATCAAGGGCCAGTGCCCGTGCCAGGCTTGCACGTTTCACCATACCGCCAGAAAGTTCGGACGGATACCGAACCGCAGCGTCAGGCGGTAGCCCGGTCAGCGCCAGCTTCATGCGCGCCAGCTTTTCCGCTTCGGGCCGTTTCAGGCCCGCGTGTTCGATCAGCGGAACGGCGATATTCTCCTGCAGGTTCAGGGACGTAAACAGGGCGCCACCCTGGAACAGCACACCGAAGCGCTGCTCTATGCGCGAACGCGCCCGTGCCGAAAGCTGGATAAGATCCTCGCCAAATACCCGGATGTGGCCAGAGGCTGGCGTATTCAGGCCGACGATGCTGCGCAAAAGTACCGTCTTGCCAGTACCGGAACCGCCGACCACGCCCAGAATTTCACCCCGCAGAAGATCCAGGTCCAGATCCTCGTGCACAATGTGATCGCCAAAGCGGTTGCACAGGTCCCGCACCTCGATGACAGGCTCATTGCTTGTTTGAGGATTTGGAGACGCTGCCATATCTGCCATGATCACCAGCCCATTTCCATAAAGAATAGTGCAGCAATGGAATCCAGCAGGATCACCATGAAGATCGACTGAACCACGCTGGAGGTCGTGTGCTCACCCACCGATTGGGCACTGCCCGCCACCTTGAAGCCTTCCAGGCAGCCAATCACGGCAATCAGGAAGGCAAAGATCGGCGCCTTAACAATGCCCACAACGAAATGCTGAAGGGCGATGTCCCGCTCAACGATGGCCATGAACTGCGTCGGCGTTATATCCAGCACCAGCGCGCAGACCATGGCGCCGCCCACCATACCCGAGATCATGCCCACAAAGGTGAGAATGGGCAGGCTCACCATCATGGCCATTACCCGGGGCAGCACGAGCAGTTCAATGGGGTTCAGGCCCAGGGTGCGGATCGCATCCAGCTCCTCGTTAACCTTCATGGCGCCAATGTGGGCGGTAAACGCGCTGGCGGTTCGGCCCGCCAGAAGGATCGCGGCCAGCAGCACCCCGAATTCCCGCAGGAAGGAAAACGCCACCAGGTTCACCGTGTAAATGGTGGCGCCGAAATCGTCCAGCACGGTTGCACCCAGAAAAGCCACCACAGCGCCCACCAGAAACGTCAGCAGTGCCACGATTGGCAGGGCATTCAGGCCGGTGTCATGAACCGCAGCCACAAAGGGCGTCATCCGCCAGCGCCAGGGTCGGGGAAGGTTCCAGGCCAGGGTGCCGAGCGTCTGGCCAATAAAGCCCACAAGGATCCACAGCAGCCGGAAGATGCTCTCCACCTTCTGGCCGGTTCCGGTCACAAAGCTCCAAACGAGGGAAGGCGCGCGCCGATCCGTCTCGGGCTGATTTTTCATGGCCTCGCAGACAGCAGCGATCAGGGCGGATGTTTCCCGGGGCAATTCGCTATCGGCCGAGGCGGCTTCGAGCAAACGCTCTGGGCCGATCAGGGTGGCCAGTTGTGAGGCTCCGGCGGTATCAATCCGCGTCAGCCCGGTGAGGTCGATCGACAGTTTATCAATATCCCTGGAGGACATGGATGACGCCAGGGACGCCAGAGACCGGTAATGGCTCAACAGCCAGTCGCCGTTTACACTCAGAGTGCCGGCTTCAACGGTGACGGATCCGGGGCTGGACGTCAGTTGTTGTGGATCGGTCTGCTCGGATGAATCAGGACTGGGCACGTTCTGTCGAATCCCTGAGTGATTTTGCCTGCCAATCCCTAGCTTAAAGAGTGCGGGGGATCTCTGCCAGTGACGAAGGTGCATGTTTGCATGCTGCCGCGCAATTGGCCAAACTTTGCCCACAATCTCCGGTAAAACAAAAACTTGATAAAAAACTATTGACGCCCGAACGGTAATCCGTAGAATACGCAGCCGTTGACGAGGCAATGCCCCGGAAACAAAGAGCGGGAATAGCTCAGTTGGTAGAGCACAACCTTGCCAAGGTTGGGGTCGCGAGTTCGAATCTCGTTTCCCGCTCCAATTTCAAGTCTCTCATTGCCCACCTGAGAGCACAAAGATCCGATCCCTTCGATCTTTTCCGGCGCGGTGGCAGAGTGGTTATGCAGCGGACTGCAACTCCGTGTACGCCGGTTCGATTCCGACCCGCGCCTCCATTATTTCTCCTTATTTCTATCATTTCAGCTTCAGGCCAGATTCGTCTCGCTATGCAGCAAATTTGCGATCATCTGGCGCCTCAACACCCTGATATGCTTCAATGACTTGTATGTTGTCAGACCAGCCACCACGGCTGTCTGCTGTATCTCGGTGCGTGGTCGAAAATAATGAAAACAGACGAACAGAAGGTCAAACGCAGGCGTTCCGGCCTTCGTGGCCGACAGCTGGAGCCCACTGTGCTGTCGGGGCTTCGGGAACTGATCGGTGACGAACGCGTTGATTCGTCATTCCGTCATCGCGATCGACTGATCGAGCACCTGCATCTGATTCAGGATGCCGACGGCTACCTCTCCATGCCCCGTCTGCGGGCCCTTGCGTCTTTCATGAACCTGCCCATGGCCGCCGTTTATGAAACGGCCACGTTCTACGCCCACTTCGATGTTGTTCACGATGAACAAACGCCGCCACCGGCAATAACCCTGAGGGTCTGCGATTCGCTTTCCTGCCAATTGGCGGGTGCAAGCGCATTGCACAAGGCACTGGCGGATGGGGCTGACCCGAGCCAGGTGCGTGTGGTTCACGCGCCCTGCATGGGGCGCTGCGATACGGCGCCCGTGGTGGCCGTAGGGCACCATCACGTGGGCAACGCGACTGCCGAAACGGTTGGCGCCGCCGTTGAACAACAGCAGGTGCAACCCGACGAGATTCATTGGCAAAAGTTGGCGGATTATCGCTCCGCGGGTGGTTACCAGTTGCTGACGGACTGCCGCGAGGGCCGGGTTACCGTTGAGTCCCTTGCGGAAGAACTTGAGCAGGCCGGCTTGCGGGGCCTCGGCGGCGCGGGATTCCCCACCTATCGCAAATGGCAGGCCGTGCGAGCCGAGCCCGGGCCACGTTACGCGGTAATTAACGCAGACGAAGGAGAGCCTGGCACGTTCAAGGATCGCTATTACCTCAAACGTGAACCCCACGGATTCCTGGAGGGCGCCCTGATCAGTGCCTGGGCGGTTGAGGCTCAGGCTCTGTACATCTACCTTCGGGACGAGTATCCCGGCCTCCTCGTTGTGCTGAAAGACGCTGTTGCCGAATTGGAAACTGCTGGCATCGTAGAGCCGGGCTTTGTGATCCTGCGCCGTGGTGCCGGTGCCTATATCTGCGGCGAGGAATCGGCCCTGATCGAGTCTCTGGAGGGCAAACCCGGCAAGCCCCGCCACCGGCCGCCTTTTGTAGCCCAGAAAGGCCTGTTCGGTCAGCCAACCCTGGTCAACAACGTCGAGACGGTTTACTGGATCCCCCGCATTCACGCCCAGGGCGCCGAGTGGTACGCGAGCCAGGGGCGGCACGGTCGTAAAGGGCTTCGAAGCTTTTCGGTCTCCGGCCGGGTGGCTCGCCCCGGCGTTCATGTGGCGCCTGCGGGAATCACGCTTAATGAGCTCATTGAGGAATACTGCGGCGGTATGGCACAAGGCCATCGCCTCCTTGCCTATCTGCCCGGCGGCGCGTCCGGCGGCATACTGCCGGCCAGCAAGGCCGATATTCCGCTGGATTTCGACACGCTTCAGGCACACGGCTGCTTCATCGGTTCTGCCGCGGTGATTGTTCTGTCTGATCAGGACGATCTTCAAGCTGCGGCTGCGAACCTTCTGGGCTTCTTTGCGGACGAATCCTGCGGGCAGTGCACGCCCTGCCGTGCGGGTACTGAAAAAATGCTGACGCTGCTGGAGCGGGATACCTGGGATGAGCAGACGCTCCAGCAACTGGCCGCCGTGATGGCCGATGCGTCCATCTGTGGTCTTGGCCAGGCCGCCCCCAATCCGGTGCTGAGCCTGCTGCGGGATTTCCGCAGCGAACTGGCCAGCCAAAACCTGATCGTTAAAGGGTAGGGAAGCCGCCATGAGTAACACCAGCACAAGTTTTACCCTCACCCTCGACGACGTGGAGGTTCAGGCCTACCCCGGCGAAACCCTCTGGCAGGTCGCCAAGCGGGCCGGAGAAACCATCCCGCACCTGTGCTTCAAAGACGCGCCAGGCTACCGTGCCGATGGCAACTGCCGGGCCTGCATGGTGGAAGTGGAAGGCGAGCGGGTACTCGCCGCAAGCTGCATTCGGGAAGCTGCGCCCGGCATGGTTGTGCGAAGCGCTGGCTCTTCGCGTGTTCAGGCAGCCCGCAAAGGGGTTCTCGAATTACTGCTGGCCGATCAGCCTGAGCGAGAGAGCAGCCCTGATCGGTCCAGCCATTTGTGGGATACGGCGGACCAGCTGGCCATTGATGCCGCTGCCGTGCGCCAGCGCCTGCCGGCACGTTCAGACCGGGACGGGCCCACCGTTCACCATGTTGAACCCCGTTCCGATGCATTGCCTCACGCCGGGGGCCATGACGCCACCCACTCGGCCATGAACGTGAATCTGGACGCCTGCATCACCTGCGGTTTGTGCGAGCGGGCATGTCGGGAAGTGCAGGGCAACGACGTGATCGGGCTGGCACACCGGGGGGCCGCGTCGAAGGTGATCTTTGATTTTGATGATCCCATGGGCGACAGCACCTGTGTTGCCTGCGGCGAATGCGTGCAGGCCTGCCCGACGGGCGCGCTCATGCCCGCCACCCTGATTGATGCCCAGGGCCGCGGAGACTCCGCCACGGCCGACCGCACGGTGGATTCCGTTTGCCCCTATTGTGGCGTGGGCTGCCAACTGACCTATCACGTGAAAGACGAGCCTGCCAACGCCCAATCAGGAGCGGGCGAGCAGCGAGGGCGTATTCTCTTTGTGGAGGGTAAAGACGGCCCCTCCAACCAGGGCAGGCTCTGCGTGAAAGGCCGCTTCGGGTTTGATTATCCGTCTCACCCGGCGCGACTCACCCGGCCACTGATTCGCCGGGAGGGCGCTCCCAAAGGGCTCGATCCCAATTTTGATCCGGCGAATCCGCTGACCCATTTCCGTGAATCAAGCTGGGAAGAGGCACTGGAACTGGCGGCAACTGGATTAACCACACTGAAAGACCAGCACGGCCCCAGCGCCCTGGCCGGCTTCGGCAGCGCCAAGTGCTCCAACGAAGAAGCCTGGCTGTTCCAGAAGCTGGTGCGCACCGGTTTCGGCTCCAACCATGTGGACCATTGCACCCGGCTTTGCCACGCCAGCTCCGTCGCAGCGCTGATGGAGTGCCTGGGGTCCGGGGCCGTAACCGCCTCCTTCATGCAGGCGCTCCAGGCAGACGTGGTGATTCTGACCGGCTGCAACCCGGCGGTGAATCACCCGGTCGCCGCTACCTACTTCAAGCAGGCAGCACGCAACGGCACCAAACTGATCATCATTGATCCCCGGGGCCAGTCGCTGGACGCCTATGCCTGGCGCAGCGTGCGTTTCTCGCCCGGTGGCGACGTGTCGCTGTTCAACGCCATGCTCAATGTGATCATCAGCGAGGGGCTTTTCGACAAGAACTACATCGATACCCATACCGAAGGCTTTGAGGCGCTGGCGGCAAGTATCGAGGGCATGACACCGGAAGTGATGAGCCCGGTCTGCGGCGTCGACCCCGACACGATCCGGGAAGTGGCCCGTGCCTACGCGCAGGCCGAAAACGCGATGATCTTCTGGGGCATGGGCATTTCCCAGCATGTGCACGGTACCGACAACGCCCGCTGCCTGATTTCCCTGGCGCTGACGTGCGGCCATACCGGCCGGCCCGGCACCGGCCTTCACCCGCTGCGGGGGCAGAACAACGTGCAGGGCGCCTCCGATGCCGGCTTGATCCCCATGGTACTGCCAGACTACCAGCCCGTTGGGGATGCACAGTTGCGGGCCGCCTTCGAAGAACTCTGGAACACCGAACTGGATCCGGAGCCGGGGCTGACCGTGGTGGAGATCATGGACGCCATCAGGGCGGGAACCATCAAGGGCATGTACATCCTGGGTGAAAACCCGGCGATGTCCGATCCGGACCTCACCCACGCACGGGCCGCGCTTGGCGCCCTCGAGCACCTGGTGGTTCAGGATTTGTTTGTGACCGAGACCGCCCAGTTTGCCGACGTCATCCTGCCGGCGGCTGCCTGGTCGGAAAAATCCGGCACCGTCACCAACACCAACCGGCAGGTGCAGATGGGCCGGGCAGCACTGGCGCCCCCGGGTGAAGCAAAGGCGGACTGGTGGATTATCCAGGAAATTGCCAGGCGTTTCGGGTTGGCCTGGAACTACAGCCGCCCCGAGCAGGTGTTTGCCGAGATGAAGCAGGGCATGCACTCACTGGATCATATCTCCTGGTCCCGGCTGGAGCGGGAAGGGTCTGTGACCTACCCGTGCCAGGCCGACGACGCGCCGGGCGATGATGTGGTCTTCGCCGATGCGTTTCCCAGGTCCGGGGGTAAAGCCAAATTCTCTCCGGCCAGCCTCCTGCCACCGGACGAGCCAGTGGATGAGGCCTATCCCACGGTGCTGACCACCGGGCGTTTGCTGGAGCACTGGCACACGGGCGCCATGACCCGCAGAAGCCGGGTATTGGACGAGCGGGAACCCGAAGCGGCGGCATTCCTGTCGCCCTCAGAGCTGGAGCGCCTGGGCGTGGCCTCTGGAGAGGACATCCACATCGCCACCCGGCGGGGCAGCATCACCCTGACGGCGCGGGCCGATCAGACCATGCCCGAGGGCATGGTGTTCGTGCCTTTCGCGTTCGTGGAAGCGGCGGCCAACCTGCTCACCAATCCGGCTCTGGACCCCTTCGGGAAGATTCCGGAATTCAAGTACGCCGCCTGCCGACTGACCCCGGCCTAGAGCCGGGCTAGTGCTGGGATAGTGCTGGCATAGCCAAGCTTGTTCAGAACGACGCGCATTGTCGCCTGGCGTCTGTAAAGTATCGTTGGTTGGTCTAGAATGGCGCCAAAATTCCCCGAATTCTCAGGTAGATAAAATGCCAAAGTTTTTGCACACGGCAGACTGGCAGATGGGCCGGGCGTTTACCCGCTTTGAAACCGAAGACGGTGCAGCCCTGGTCGAGGCCCGGTTTGAGTCCATTGAAACGCTCGCACAGCTGGCCAGTGAGCATCAGTGCGATGCCGTGCTGGTCGCCGGTGATGTGTTTGATGCCCAGACGGTGTCCGATCGCACCGTCCGGCGGGTATTCAATGCCACACAGGCGTTCGCCGGCCCCTGGGTCATGCTGCCCGGCAACCACGACGCCGCCCTGGCAGAGAGCGTGTGGACCCGGGCCCAGCGCCTCGGTGCAGTACCTGAGAACGTACACCTGGCGCTGCAGCCCGGCGTTATCAACCTGGAACCGCAGCGCCTCAGCATCCTATCCGCACCGCTGACCCAGCGGCATACCTACGGTGATCTGACCGAGCCGTTCGGCGGCTACGAGTCACCGGAAGGCTTCCTCCGGGTCGGCCTGGCCCACGGCAGTGTCCAGGGCCTGCTGCCGGACGAGATTGACTCCACCAATCCCATCGCGCCAGACCGTGCCGAGGCCAGCCGGCTCGATTACCTCGCCCTGGGCGACTGGCACGGCACCAAACAGATTGATGAACGCACCTGGTACAGCGGCACCCCCGAGCCGGAACGCTTTCGGAATAACGAAGCCGGCAATGCCCTGATTGTTGACGTGCCCGAGGCAGGGGCAACGCCGACGGTAACCCGACTACCCACCGGTCGGTATCAATGGCACCAGTGGCGGGAAACCCTGGCTGTGCAGTCCGATCTGGACCAACTGCTGGAGCGGTTAAACGCCTTGCCAGAATCCGCCGTTGTTGATCTGCGGCTTGAGGGTTCGATAACCCTCGCCGGGGAAGAAACACTACTGAAAGCGCTCTCGGTGGCTGAAGCCCGATTCCGCAGCCTGCGATGCGAACGGAGTGGGCTTCAGCTCGCGCCGACCGACGAGGACATCGCCGCCCTGAAAGCGGACGGGTATGTGGGCGAAGTCGTCGAGAGCCTGCGCGAGCGTCAACAAGAGGGCGCGCAGGATGACGCCGCCCGGGACGCGCTGGCGATTCTGGCTGGCTTGCTCAGAGAGCGGGAACAGGAGGCCAGCCAATGAAATTGCAGCGCATGCGCATTGAGCAGCTACGCCAGTTCCGCAAACCCTTTGTTCTGGACAACCTGCAGCCCGGCCTCAACCTGATTCACGGCCCCAACGAGTCGGGCAAAAGCACCCTGGTGCGTGCCATCCGTGCCGCGTTTTTCGAGCGCTATCGCTCAACCGCCGTTGACGACCTACGCCCCTGGGGCGATTCCGCGGCGGCGCCCACCGTTGAACTGGATTTCGAGCACGAGGGTCGGAACTGGCATCTCACCAAGAGCTTCCTGCAGCGCAAACGCTGTGACCTGAAAGTCGGCACCGACACCTACAGCGAAGACGACGCGGAAGAAAAACTGGCCGAGTTGCTGGGTTACCAGTACCCGAAGCGCGGTGCCAGCAAAGCCGAACACTGGGGCATACCCGGATTGCTATGGGTGGAGCAGGGCACCGGGCAAGACATCGAGCAGGCCATCGAACACGCCGGTGATCATTTGAAGTCCGCCCTGAACTCCATGGTGGGCGAAGTGGCCAGTTCCGGCGGCGATGACCTGATCGAGACCGTCCGCAGCCAGCGGGACACCCTGCTGACCGGCACCGGCAAGCCCCGGGGCGACTATCAAAAACTGGAGAAAGACCGCGCCCAGTATGAGGCCGAAATCGAAGAGCTGAAGGAGCGGGTGCATAAATACCAGGAACAGGTCGACCGACTTGGCAAACTCGCCCAGGACTATGATCAGGCCGAGGCCGAGCGCCCCTGGGAAGAGGCCCAGCGACAACTGGAGCAAGCCCGGGCGCGCTATCAGCAGGTGGAGCGCCTGGAACAGCAGCAAGCCCAGGAGAAAGCAACGCTCGCCCAGCTGCAGCAGAACCACCGATTGTTGCAACAGAACAAGGAACACCTGGAAGGCCTGAGTCGCCAGCTTGAGGGCCGAAAAGCCGAGCTGGACCGTGCGGAGCGAGACCTCGCCACCGCACAAGCGCAAACGCCGATGATTAAAGGCCGTTTGCAGGAAGCTAGAACCGCCTATGAACAGGCAGAGAAGCAACGCAAGCTTGCCGGCTTGCTGCAAACCCGGGAACGCCTGGAGCAGGATGTCCGGCGGCTTGAGCAACAAAAACAGGTGCTGACCCAGAACCTCGCCAAAGCAAAGGACTACCACCAGCAGCTGGAGCAGGCCAGACAGCAGGCCAGAGACAACCGGATTGATTCCGCCGCGGTCAAAAACCTGAAAGCGACCGCGAACCAGTTGAACGAAGAAACCATTCGTTCACGAACCATCGCGACCCGGTTGAATTGGCAGCTGGAAGCCAGCGCGTCGTTAACGCTGAACAACGAGCAACTGACCGGGCAAGGCGAGCAGCAGCTTCTGGAAGAATCCACCCTGGTTATCCCCGGCGTGGGTACTTTGGGCATAACGCCCGGCGGTGAAGAGCTTGCCAGCACCCGCCGGAAGCTTAAAACCCTTGAGGACAGCTTCGCCGAACAGCTGAAGACCCTCGGCGTGACATCCGTGGAACAGGCCGAAGACCGGCTTTCAGCCTTCGAAAGTGCCGGAAGAGCCCAGAAGCACGCCGAAGATTTGCTGAAATCCGTGGCACCGGCCGGCATTGAGCAACTTGTCTCCGAACAGAGCGAGGCGGAAAGCGAACTGGCGAAAGCCAAAAGCCAGTTGCAGGCCACGCCAGAACCGGACCAGAAAGAGAACGTACCCGCCCTGGAGGAGGCAGAAGCCGCTTTCGTTCAGGCCGGCACCGCGCTGGACAAGGCCGAATCCGATGAGCGTGAGCACCAGGCAAAGCGGTCGGCACTGAAGCAGGCGCGGGACAACGCTAAAACCGAATGGCAGCGGCTGGCGGATGAAGAAAAGAGCCCGGAACGGCAACAGCAGCTTCAGCAAATCACCACCGACCTGGCGAACCTCGAAAAACAACAGGCCGAGCTGCAAGCCAGCCTCGAACGCCGCGAACGGGAAATCCGCGAAGCCCGACCGGACTTTCTCAAGCAAGACATCGAACGCTACCAGAATGCGGTCAATCAACTACGCCAGACCCAGGAAAACCGCGGGCGTGAGCTCAGGGATATCAAAGTCAGGCTTGAAGCCTGGGGTGCCGAAGGGCTGGAAGAACAGCTCAATGAGAAAGAGGCGGAGTACGACCAGTGCAATCGCCGCTATCAGGAATTGCACCGCCGCGCCCAGGCCCTGGATCTGCTGCTGAACCTGCTCACAGAAAAACGCCAGGCCCTCACACGCCGCCTGCAGGCACCGCTGCAAAAGCACCTCAACCATTACCTGTCGGTGCTTTTCCCCGAAGCCTCCCTGGAAGTCGACGAACAGCTCCGGCCCGGCACCTTCAGCCGGGGCAGCGAACTGGGGCAGATTACCGAACTGAGTTTTGGCGCCAAGGAACAGATGGGCCTTATCAGCCGCCTGGCCTATGCCGATCTGCTGCGGGAAGCCGGCAGGCCAACACTGGTGATACTGGACGACACCCTGGTGCACAGTGACAGCGACCGCCTGGAAGACATGAAACGCATCCTGTTTGATGCGGCCAGCCGGCATCAGATATTGCTGTTTACTTGCCATCCGGAGAAGTGGCAGGACTTGGGGGTACCGCCGGTGGATATTCAGGCTTCGAAGGAACTGAGTGCTTAGCTAGTATGTTCATTGTGGATTATGTGGACCGGTGCACTTGGGTTTGGTTAATGTGCAAATAGATCGAAAGCAAATGGTTTTTCATGAGAAAGGGGAGTTTAGCCAAAATGGATTCGCTGGAAGAGTTGCGCCTGAAATTAAAGCAATTTGCTGAAGAACGAGATTGGCGGCAGTTCCACTCACCGAAAAACCTGACCATGGCCCTCTGTGGTGAGGCAGGTGAGTTGTCGGAGCAATTCCAGTGGCTTAGCGAAGACGACTCGAAAAACCTCAGTGAAAAACATTTGGCAGCAGTCAAAGACGAAATTGCTGACATCCAGCTGTATCTTGTTCTCCTGGCAGATTCTTTGGGCGTCGATATTGCTCAAGAATCCGCCCGGAAAATAGAGGCAAACGCTCTTAAATACCCTGTTGCCAAAGCTAAAGGTAGGTCGAATAAATATAACGAGTTGTAGGAGGTATTTGTGATCGTTTATTCGGCTTCCAAGGCGGAATTTGTTGAACACGTGAGGTTCAATCAGATCGAGAAGGTTATCGAGGAAGAGGTCTGGAGAAAGCTCAAACGAAAGACACCGAAATCTGAAATTGCCTCCTGGAAGAATTCGCTCCAGTGCATGTTCAACGCATTGTTGGATCAGGGGATACCACCGTCTGCCGGTGTTGCGATTGAATATGCGATTCCACTAACCAATCGCCGAGTGGATTTTATCCTTACGGGCAAAGATGCAGCACGCAATGACACTGCAATAATCGTTGAACTGAAACAGTGGTCCGAAGCAGAGGTTACGGACAAAGACGCAATTGTCAGAACGTTCCTGAACGGGTCCATCCGCGAAGTAAACCATCCTTCCTACCAGGCTTGGTCATATTCAGCTCTGATTGAGGACTATAACGAAACGGTCAGGGAAGAACACATCGGCCTTCAGCCCTGCGCCTATCTGCACAATATGGATAGTGGTCTTGCCATTAACGATTCTCGCTATTCTGAGCACACCGAAAGAGCGCCGGTTTACATTTCAAGCGATGCGAAAAAGTTGTCGGATTTTCTCAGGCGAAATATCCGGTATGGCGACAGCGACAACATCATGTATCGAATTGAACATGGTGTAATCAAACCGTCAAAAGGGCTTGCTGACGCCCTTGCCTCAATGCTTCGTGGGAATAGGGAATTCATTTTACTTGATGAGCAAAAACTCGTTTACGAGACCGCGCTGGAGCTAGCGGAAAAAGGGCGCGAAAATCCAAAACAGACGTTCATTGTGAAGGGTGGACCGGGTACGGGTAAATCGGTTGTTGCAATTAACCTTATCGTTGAAGCAACCAATAGGGAGATGCTGACCCAGTTTGTTAGCAAGAACGCCGCACCCCGGGAAGTTTTCAAGGCACGCCTGACAGGTACTATGCGCAAAACCCACATCGATAACCTGTTTCGCGGTTCTGGGGGCTATACAGACACCGAGAATAACTTCTTTGATTTGCTGGTCGTTGATGAGGCCCACAGGTTAAACGAAAAATCTGGCCTTTACGGGAACCTGGGGGAGAACCAGATAAAAGAGCTGATAACCAGCGCCCGAACCTCGATCTTCTTTATTGATGAAGATCAGCGCGTCACGCTCTCGGATATCGGCACAGTGGAAGAGATTCAGTATTTTGCGAAGCAATTGGGTTCAGAGATAACTGTCCTCGAATTGAGTTCCCAATTCCGCTGCAATGGTTCTGACGGTTATCTGGCGTGGGTTGATCATGTTCTTCAGGTCAGGGAAACCGCAAATACAGCGCTGGATGGCATCGATTATGATTTTCGGGTTTTTGACGATCCGAATGAGCTGCGAAACGTTATTGAGCAGAGAAATCGCCGCGCTAACAAGGCACGACTGGTAGCCGGATATTGCTGGGACTGGAAGAGCAAGAAGGATCCAGGCAGTTTTGATATTGAACTCCCTGAGCATGATTTCAGGGCAAGATGGAATCTGGACAAGCACGGCGCCAAATGGCTCATCGCTCAGGATTCGATAAGTGAGATTGGCTGTATCCATACCTGCCAGGGGCTGGAACTCGATTACGTAGGCGTGATTATTGGAGATGATTTTGTAATCCGGGATGGCGTTGCGGTTACAAACGCTGGCGCCCGCTCAAAATCGGATCGGTCTGTTCGTGGATACAAAAAAAGGCTGAAAGAGGATCGGGAGAGCGCCCTGGCGGATGCTGACATGATCATCAAGAACACCTATCGCACCCTGATGACCCGGGGTATGAAAGGATGTTACGTCTACTCTGCAGATGCAGAAACCAGAGAGCATTTTCGTAGCTTTGCCGAAACCCAGATCACTGAACAGACGGATGAAGTTTCTGCCCAGCCAGTTCCGTATGAGGTGGTTGATTATGAATCAGCAACCCCTTATGACGGTTTTGTGCCTTTATATGACCTTCAGGCAGCAGCTGGCGAATTTAGTGAATTCCAGTTGCCCGCCGAAGAGGTTCAGTGGGTAAATCTTCCTGAACATTTTGCCACCAGGCCGGGTCAGTTTGTTGCGCAGGTTGTTGGCGAATCTATGAATAAGCGCATACCCAATGGCGCTTGGTGCCTCTTTAACGCGAACCCAGGAGGAACGCGAAATGGCAAGATAGTCTTGGTGCAACATCGGGCTATTGAAGACCCTGATAACGGCAGTTGCCTCACCGTTAAACTGTATCGCAGTGAAAAAACGATGTCTGGCGATGAACTCGTTAACGAAAAAGTTATCTTAATGCCCGTCACTAGCGCTCATGGTTATCGGGATATCGTTATTGAAGACGATGATCTTCACGACTTGAGAGTCGTTGGAGAGTTTGTCGCGGTTTTGGCCTGAAGCTAGTTAATAGAAAACAGTCCTGCTCACTGAAATAAAGTTCGGAAGTAGATCCGAGGAGTTTGTTGGCGACAACGTGCCCGCCTGGTAGCCTGGTCCAGATAGACCTCAGGCTAATTAGTCGCAAGGGAACCATTTGATGCAGGATACGCTGGCCTATTACAACAACAATGCCGATGCGTTTGTTGAATCAACATTTGAAATCAGCATGGAAGAGCTTTACCAGGAGTTCCTGCCGCTAATCCCCGAAGGTGGGTATATCCTCGATGCCGGCTGTGGCTCCGGTCGGGATGCGTTGTTTTTCGATAAGAATGGCTATCGTGTTTCCGCCTTTGATGGTTCAGAAGCCATCGCCTCCTTAGCTCGCGAAAAGACCGGCTTATCGGTTCAGCATCGCTATTTCTCGGATATTCATGAATCCAGTACGTATGACGGTATATGGGCTTGCGCAAGCCTTCTGCATTTGCCGCTTGTCGAAGTACCGGATGCTATCGGCCGGTTATGGCATGCTCTGAAACCCGATGGCGTTTTCTACATGAGTTTCAAAATCGGTACAGGAGAACGCATCCACAATGGCCGACACTTTACTGATGCTGACGAGTCGATCGCCGAGCGGTGGGTCCAGGATCTAACAGGATTGGAAGCCTGTCGGATGTGGCGAACTGATGATCGACGACCCGATAGAGATGACCAGTGGTTGAATATTCTTCTGAATAAGGCACCTGCATCGCCGGAAAAGTTAACAACCGGCGGCAAAGATCATCATTTTCTACCGAAATTGTGCCAAGCCATTAAAGCTGCTGATCGAATAGATATGGCCGTAGCGTTTGTTAAAACCACTGGCTTGAATCTATTGTTCCCTGATTTAGTAGGTGCCCTACAGCGAGAATCTGATCCGGCGCGAATTCGCATTCTCACGAGCGATTATCTGGATATCACCGATACGGAGGCGCTAAGAAAGCTTGTCCTGTTGCATGATCATGGAGCCCAGGTCCGTATTTACCAAAGCCAGGGAAGTAGCTTTCATTTAAAGGCTTATCTATTTGCTGGCTATGTTGAGAACCAGCAAATGTGGGGCAAGGCATTTATCGGCTCCAGCAATATCAGCCGACAAGCGCTTCAGGACGGGTTGGAATGGAACTATCAGGTGGATTTCCCGCCAGACTCTGGGTACCTCGAGGCTGCCAGCAGGTTCGATGAACTGTTTCAGCATCCCAATGTCGTGCCTCTCACTGACAACTGGATTGATGAGTACGAGCAACGGCGGAAGCCGCCAGAACAGTCAGTGGAGCCAGGTAGTGATGAGAAACAGGAAGTTCCAACACCGAATGAAGTGCAACAGGAAGCGCTTGAGGCTTTGGATCTTACCCGCTTAGAAGGCTATCGAAGGGGGTTGGTCGTTCTAGCAACAGGTTTGGGTAAAACCTGGCTATCTGCCTTTGATGCCGTTCAAGTGGGTGCGCGTCGGATTCTTTTTGTCGCCCACCGCGAAGAAATTCTTTATCAGGCGGCAGAAACCTATTTGCGGATCAAACCGAATAGCCGCGTTGGTTTTTATATGGGTAAGCAGCGCGATCGGACGGTGGATATCCTTTGTGCTTCGGTACAGACACTCGGTAAAGAAACCCATCTGGAACGATTCGACCCACGGCATTTCGATTACATCGTTGTCGATGAGTTCCACCATGCCGCCGCGCCTGTCTACCATCGGCTTCTGAGTTATTTCGCGCCCCAGTTCCTGCTGGGATTAACGGCGACGCCTGATCGCACGGACCGCTCCGATATCTTGTCGTTATGCGATGACAACCTGGTATTCGAGTATCCGCTGTTCGAGGGTGTTAAGGGACAATTCCTGGTGCCGTTCCACTACTACGGCATCTATGACGAGACTGTCGATTACACCGAGATCCCCTGGCGTAATGGAAAGTTCGATCCAAATCTGCTCGCGAATAAACTGGCTACGTACGGGCGCGCCAAACACGTCCACAGGGTATGGGGCGAGCAGAAGCAAAGCCGGACTTTGGCGTTTTGTGTTTCGCGGGTTCATGCCGATTTCATGGCAGACCAATTCTCTAAAAAGGGCGTAAGGTCTGCAGCCGTCCACGGTGGATCAGAGATGTCCCGTGGCGAGGCCTTGGAGAAGTTGGAGAACGGTCAGCTTGATGTGATTTTTTCCGTTGACCTGTTCAACGAGGGTGTCGATCTGCCCGCTATTGATACGGTGCTGCTCTTGCGCCCAACGGAATCCAAGATCCTTTTCCTCCAGCAGATCGGTCGAGGCCTACGGAAAAGCGCGGCCACTGGCAAAGACAAGCTTGTGATTCTGGATTTCGTTGGTAACCATCAGAGTTTCCTGCATAAACCTCAGGCGCTCATTGGTCAGGCGATGAATCACAGACAGTTAGCAGAGTTTGCTAGGAAGGCTGAGAAGAATCAGTTGGACCTGCCAGACGGATGCTTTATCAATTATGACCTGGAGGTGATCGACTTCCTTAAAGGCCTTGATCATCAGGGCGCTGAAAAAGATTATCAAGTATTAAAAGATACCTTGGGCCGTCGCCCAACACTTACCGAGTACTACCACTTCGGTGCGAGTATCGCTAAAACTCGCAAAATGCACGGAGGCTGGTTTGGATTGGTTCGGGACATGAACGATCTCACCGAGATTCAGTCAGAACTCTTGTCCCGCTACGAAAGCTTTTTGCTGGAAGTTGAAACAACAGCTATGAGCAAATCATTCAAAATGATTTTGCTAGACGCCTTCCAGCAGTTAGGTGGATGGCGTAGTCCACCAAAGCTTTCCAAACTGGCCCAGACATCCTGGGAAACATTGAAACGCCGTCCCAGGCTGTATCAAGAAATCGCAACTTCGGTAAAGGAGGTGGATGGTTCTTCGGCGCAATGGCAGCACTACTGGAAGAAGAACCCGGTCGATCATTGGACCAATAAGTCTCCAGCTATTTTCGAGATCGAGAACGAACAGTTTAAGCCTGTCATTGTTCTGGAAGGTGAACAGATACCGCCTTTCGAGGAGATGGTGCAGGAGTTAATTGATTATCGGCTGGCTTCCTATGAAGCGCGACAGTCATCCAAACAAGAGCAGCAATTTGGTGAAAATTTTGTCCCGATCACTCCTTCTGGAACGGAACTGCCTTACTTCCCATCCTTGAAGATCGCTTGTGGCCATTTCAGGAGCAGTAACGCCGAAGAACCGGAGTACAGGTCCATCGGGTTGGGGCACGGGCGAATAGAGCCGAATCGTCATTTTATCGCCCGAGCATCGGGTAACTCCATGAATGGCGGAAAGCAGCCGATTCAAGACGGTGATTATTTGTTGCTTGAGCAGATCAATCCCAATCAAGCTGGAGCGATCACAGGTAAAACTCTCGCAATTGAGCGGCTGGATGAGGCAGGTGACACACAATACCTTCTTCGTACAGTTCGTAAGTCTCCTGTCGGGGAATATCGGCTCGAAGCTGCTAACCCAGAGTATGAAGACATTATTGTCACTCCCGAACTGATTGAGCAGTTTCGAACGTTCGCACGCTTTTGCGAGATTATAGATCCATTGGAAATGGCTCTCGGACAGGAAATCCCGAGAGAGGAAATTCCGGAATTATTCGGAGCGACGTTTAATCCTGGAAATTGGCAAAGCGGTCACGTTTTTCTGAAAGATGCCAATGCGCACGTTTTGCTTGTGACTTTAAACAAACAGGGCAAAGGCGTTCAGCACCGCTATGTTGATCATTGGATTGATGAACACACATTCCACTGGCAGAGCCAAAACTCGGCTACGCCTGAGAGCAAGCGGGGACGGGAATTGATCAACCACAAAAAGCTCGGTCTCTCCGTGCACTTATTTGTCCGAGAAAATAAGCTGCGTAATGGTAAAGCTGCTCCTTTCACTTATTTCGGCCCGGTTGAGTATCAGAGCCATGAGGGGAGTAGGCCAATGAGCGTGACATTCAGGCTTAGTTCGTCAGACTAAAGCGCCATGACTGGAGATATTTCCTGTTAAGCACCTTGGCTGAATCCATGGGCATTAAGGCCAGATCAATCTTGCAATTCAATTTGCAGATCACAAAGCGAGATTTTTGTGGATTCAAACACCAATAAAATTGTCTTGTTTACGCTACGAGAGGCCCCTGATCATTGTGGCCGCTCGATCATCGATATCCTGAATTTGAGTGACGAAGCCCTCGTGAGGGTAGACCTCGGGATGGAAGGCAAGCATTAAAGGAAAGATCATGCTTAAACGGCAGGCAGCGTTCGTTATCTCCCTTTGCTCAATGTTCCTATCGGCAACCACCATGGCGACAGAAGAGGCGGAATACACAGTACTTTTGAAGGAGGAGAATCTGGAAGTACGTCTTTACGAGCCGCATATTGTTGCAGAGACAGTCGTCGATACCGAATTTGAAGACGCAGGCAGTGACGCGTTTGGCCGCTTGTTTAAATACATTTCCGGCAACAACCAATCCCAGCAGGAAATCGCCATGACGGCGCCCGTTGGTCAGGTAGCTGAGGGCCAGGAAATCGACATGACGGCACCGGTAGGCCAGACCCAGGTCGACGGGAAATGGGTGGTCAGTTTTATGATGCCGGGATCCTTTACGATGCAGACTACTCCCAAACCCAGGGACGAGAGGATCACCATACGTCAGGTGCCAGAGCGGACGATGGCAGCCATCGAGTATTCCGGATTTTGGAGCAAATCAGGCTATCAGAAAAATAAGGCGAGGTTGGAGGAATGGATCAACAAGAAGGGATTCATTATCCAGGGCCAGCCAGTCTGGGCGAGGTATAACGCACCGTTCATGCCCTGGTTTTTGAGGCGAAATGAAGTGTTGATCCCAATAGACCATTTGCAGCGATAGCGCGTATCAGGCTACTCACCAAAGCATCAGGATCATCATAGGAAGTCTATTCATGCAAAACGTGAGCGTCGCCATTGTTGGCGCCGGCCTGGCGGGTTTATATGCCGCTTATGTCCTTGAGGAGAAGGGCATCAAAGACTATGTCGTTCTTGAGGCGAGGGACGTTCTTGGTGGGCGTATTGCGTCCACGATCCACGCTGAGGGTAAATCTGATGTGTCGGGTGAGGGCTTCGATCTGGGGCCCGCCTGGTTCTGGCCTGCATTCCAGACCGATATGGCGCGGCTGGTGGATGAGCTCGGGTTAGAGACCTTTGAGCAATTTGAAATCGGCGATATGCTTCTGGAACGTTCATCGAATCAGCCCCCTCAGCGAACGGCCGGGTACGTCAACTCTCCACCTTCAATGCGAATTGCCGGTGGCATGTATTCGCTCATTGATGCTTTGTATCAGCGGCTTGATCCAGCGCGTGTTGTGACGGGCCAAACGGTTCGCAGTCTGCGCATTTCAGAGCCCTCTATCGAGCTACTGACCGAAGATGCTCAAAGCCAAAGTGTGAGCTACAGTGCGGACCATGTGTTGCTGGCAATGCCACCCCGATTGGTTGAATCTCAGCTAACGTTTTCGCCTGCCTTACCGGATGAACTTGCGAGGCAATGGCAGGCGACAGATACCTGGATGGCCCCTCACGCAAAATATATTGCCGTGTTTGATCAGCCTTTCTGGCGAGAGCAAGGGTTATCCGGGGAGGCTCGAAGTGCCGTTGGGCCGATGGTTGAGATCCACGATGCATCTACTCAGGAAGGGAAGGCAGCCTTGTTTGGTTTCCTGGGTGTGCCTGCGGACATGCGCCGTCGTGTGTCTAAGGACGAGCTCATGACTGCGTGCCGCACACAGTTCGTGCGACTGTTTGGTACGCAAGCGGAGAATCCAGAGGCAGAATTTATTAAGGACTGGGCTAAGGAGATTTACACGGCCACCCATACAGATGAAAGATCCTCTGGCAATCACCCTATGCCTGCCTTGTCGCCGAGCTCAGGGGCATGGGCTGACCGATTAACCGGTATTGGCAGTGAGTGGTCACGTGAGTTTACGGGCTATCTTGCCGGCGCTATTGATGCAGTAAATCGCGGTTTAGAATACAAAAAACTCAAACCATCAGGATGATGCCATGCCCGAATCGCCGTTAGCCCAACCCCTGAAACTCCCCTGCGGAGCCGTACTGCCTAACCGACTTGCCAAGGCCGCCATGACCGAAGGATTGGCAGACGATCAGCTCCACGCCACCCACCGCCATGAAACCCTTTACGGTCGCTGGTCCGATGGCGGGGCGGGGCTGTTGATTACCGGCAACGTGATGATTGATCACCGGGTGCTGGAGCGCCCGGGTAACGTGGCGATTGATCCTGCGCCGGCTGAAGGCGAGCCGGGGGGTATGGCGCAGTTGCGTGCCTGGGCCGAGGCGGGCACGCGCAACGGCAACCATTTGTGGATGCAGATCTCCCATGCCGGTCGCCAGTCGCCGCGTTATGTGACCACGCGCCCAATGGGGCCGTCGGAAGTCCAGCTATCGCTGATGGGCAACTATGCCCGCCCACGAGCCCTCACGGAACCGGAGATCCTGGATTTTATCCAGCGCTTTGCCAATGTGGCGCGGATCGCCAAGGAGGCGGGCTTCACGGGCGTTCAGGTGCATGGGGCCCATGGGTATCTGTTGTCGTCTTTTCTGTCGCCGGTCACCAACCAGCGCACCGATCGCTGGGGTGGGTCGCTGGAGAATCGCGCCCGTTTCCTGCTTGAGGTGGTGCGGGCGACTCGCGCCGCTGTGGGGCCGGAGTTTCCGGTGGCGGTAAAGCTGAATTCTGATGATTTCCGCAAGGGCGGTTTTACGCTCGATGAGTCTGTGAAGGTGGTTCGCTGGCTCAATGAGGAGGCTATTGATCTGTTGGAGGTGTCTGGCGGCACTTACGAACAGCCGCGGCTGCTCGGGTACAGTGGTGATGCCGACACGGCAAGCGATGGGCCGGCCATGCGGGAAAGCACTCGCAAGCGGGAGGCTTACTTCCTGGATTACGCCCAGACGATTCGTGAGGTGTGCGATTGCCCGCTGATGGTCACCGGTGGATTCCGCACGCGCGCGTTTATGGAAGAGGCAGTCGCCAATGGCGAAACCGACGTGGTTGGCCTTGGCCGGCCGCTCTGCACCGATCCCGATTCGCCCAAAGATCTGCTTGAAGGGCGCATTGATAAAACGGTTTGCCACGAAGACCACATCAAGCTTGCTCAACGAGGGTTTTTCTCGCCGGCGAGTCCACTGATGCCACTCAAAGTCATTAACGTGCTGGGCGGCCAGGCGTGGTACTACCAGCAGATTTTCCGGCTGGCGGATGATGGTAAGTCTGATCCGGACCTGAGTATTTTCAAGGCCATTGGGGCTTACCTGAAGGATGAAATGGGCCAGGCACGGCGGGTGAAGAAGGCCCGCCGCCAACGCGGCGGGGCCTGAGAACGTTTACAAGGAGACAACGGCGCCGTTTGATTCCGCGGATTCGAACAGCGCCGACATCACCCGATGGCAGGCCAGGCTGCGCTTGGGCCATTGATCGTCTATCTCGCCAGTCAGAATGATGTTCGAGAACCTCTCAACCAGCTTCACGACGTGGTCACATGGCTCTACCTGTTGCTCTGTGTCTTTGCCATCGGCATCACCCAGTATGTAGCGTGTGCTGCCTGTGAAGCGTTCACCGTAGGCCGCGAAATTCCCTGTTCTGCCCTGGCCACCCACCAGGTCGTCGATGCGTATAAGGCCGGCGTCGCCAACCGTTTCTACCTGGGATCGGTGAGCGAGTTCGCAGCCTGCATCAAAGGTGGCCATTCGGCCATCAGAGAACCAGAGGGTGCCGCCACAGGCGACGATGGTGTCGATGGAGTTTTTGGAGACGAAGGTCATCTGCACGCGTTCAGGCAGTTCGTAACCGAAGCTCCACATTGTGGCGCTGATCGGGTACCAACCCTGGTCACCAAAGCAGCCCATGGGTTCGCGCGACTTGTCGGTTCGACCATTGCCGCCTTCGTACCATTCCTTGTTTGGGGCTTTGAAGGTGAAGGCACTGGTTACTCGACGCACGTCGCCAATATCGCCGTTGGCAATGCGCTGCTCGATGTCTTGCGTGCGGTTGCTGTGCAGCCACATGGTTCCATCCATGAACTGGACGCCGTTTTCCTTGCAGACGTCGATGGCCTCTTCAATGCCGTCGGCCAACGGTTTCTCGGCGTACACGTGCTTGCCGGCGCGGGCGGCCTTCTTGATCCATTCGTTACGAAGGGCAGTGGGGACCGGGATGTAAACCGCGTCGACACTCTCATCCGCCAGAAGTTCATCGTAGGAGCCAAAAGCCTGCGGCACATCGTACTCGTCTGCCCAGGCCTGGGCCCGATCGAGGGAGCGACTTGCCACCGCAACCACGTCGGCATTTTCCGCATCGTGCATTCCGGCCACGACCTTGGTGGCAATTTCGGCGGTGCCTATGACGCCCCACCGGACTTTGCGATTTTCCATGTTGGGTCTCCTTGAACAGGGTTGGCTTGGGGTGTGTGGTAACACTAGCTGAACAGAATGCGCTGAATCGACCGTGGAATAAACCGGGTGATAAATTCGGCAGCGTAGGTCTGGGGTGTAACCAGGTATCGAGGCTTGGGCCGTGTCGCCTCTGCAGCCCTGTAGATCTTTTGGGCAACATCCGACGCACTGGCGGTAAACGGCTTGATGCTGGCGCCTGGCGCGAGCGCTGCTTCCATGGCTTGGTATTTTTCCCGGTGCACTGCGCTGGCTCGCTCAAGCACGGGCTCTAACGCGGCTAGGGCATGTTCCCTGAACCGGGTTTTCACGGGCCCCGGGAGCACCAGGGAAACACTTTCCAGGCTTTTGCTGCCCTGTTCATCAAACCAGAAGCTCTCATGGGCTGTGTTCATCGCAGATTTGGCGGCACAGTAGGCGCCTTTCATTTTCTGGGGCACGATGGAGAGTACGGAGCTTACGGCGATGACCCGCAAGGGTACCCCGTGTTGTTCGCAAAGCCTCAGGCAAACAGCAGCCAGTTTGATGGGGCCGAATACGTGGGTGCTGAATTGCTTTTGCCACATGGATTCGGAGAGGTCGCGAAGCGCGCCAAATTGCCCGTATCCGGAGTTGTTGACGAGAACAACCCGCTCGGCTGCCGCAATTTCTGCCTCCAGCGTGCCGGCAAGACCTTCGATCTGCTCAAAAGACTCAAGATCCAGCGCCAGCTCCAGATCGGCAGACTCTACGCCGGTTGGTTCTCGGGAGAGGGCGACTACCCTGTAGCCGTTGCGGGCAAAGAGGATAAAGGCCTCGTTGCCAATGCCGGCGCTGGCGCCGGTTATCAGGGCGAGTTTGGTCACCGGATCAACCTCCAGTCCTGCATCTTCAGTTGAAATTCACCAGCCTGTCGCCCTGATACGAAAAGGCTGACTGAAGCCAGGTACGAAAGATTCAGCGCTGCCTCATCGGTCAATGTTTTGCCGCGCCAGGTAGGGATGAATTCACGGAAAGGCAGGCGTATGCGGCTCCAGTCTTCTGTACCTGGTGTGAATGCATGCTGGTAAACAATGCTGCGCCGGTTGGTGCTGTTGCGAAGGCCGATCTTGTAGGTCTTTCCGTCGCCTTTTGCCAGCAATTCGATTCCTGTGAAATCGGTAGCATCGACGGGTTCCGGCAAGTCTGCTTTGACAGAGGCAAAGCCGCCGCCGTTATCCAGTCGCACGGTGCCGTGAAAGAGGCCGATTCCTTCGTCAGAATGAATCAGCTCGCCATCAGACTGTCCGCCCATGACCTGGTCACCCAGGGAGTCCCATTCCAATCGCTCGCCCTTGGTATCGAACGTAACCAGGGTATGTCTGCCGCGGCTGTTACTGTGCATGTCTTTCATTGGCTTTCCTTTACCCGCTTTTCAGAGATTCCGGGTAATAGTCTGGATGAAAAGTCCCCGATACAGTAGGCGCCTGATAGCGTTACACTCATCCTCAAATCTACGTTCATAAATTGTGTTCAGAGTGATTGTGGTGAGCTGTTGAACGACTATCTCGACAAAATCCTCCGTGGCCAGCCCGTCAACTATGAAGCTTTCCTGAAGAAACTTCCGGATTCGTTTCGGCGTCGGCATAGGGAATTGTTTGCGGCGGAAAAGGTAAAAACCAACCGTTGGCTTGTCACGATTCTGGATGAAAGTGCTTTCGCTGAGCTGCAGGATGTGGCGCAAACGCCGTTGAGCCGGCTCGACGCCGCGAAAAAGGGTAATTCCCACCGCCATGGCACCGAGGTCAGTTTTCTTCTCGTTTACCATCAGAGGTTGGCGTCCAGCCGGCCGGACGTAGTTGTAATAGGAACGGAATCGGTGGATATCGGTTTCCAGCCGGCTCGTTCGGTGCTGGTGCTGGAGAACGAGCGGAATTTCTTCCAGTATGCGCAGATGCTCGACTTCGCCAGTGAAACATTGGGCAAGCGCCTCGCATTTACGGAGTGCGACGTGCTATTGGGTGGTGGCAACCGGGTAACTCGGGGCGCAATTCTTGACTGGTTGAAGGGCTATGAAGAAGTATTCTGCGCATTCGATTATGATGCGGGTGGTCTGCAAATGTTCTCGACGGTTGCAGCCTCTCTTGGTGACAAAGCCACCTTTGTTCAGCCTCGCGACTGGCAACCTTGGTTGGACCGGTTCCGCAAACTACCGGACACCACCGAACGGTTTATGAGGGCGATTTCCTTGGCGGAGGGGCATGGCTTCTTGGCCCTCGCAGAGGCCTTCCGGGCAACCGGCAAATTCATGGAACAGGAGATGATTCTGGATGAGTGACTCCCAGGGGAGCCCAGGCAATTTCAATTTTGGTATTCGCCGTCTGGTATTGGTGGATTCCGCCGGCTTCTGTTACGTGGAAATTCCGGTGGATAACCATGGCCTCATCCTGGGGCCGGGCAATCTGGGCAAATCCAGCCTCCTGAACTCGCTGCGCTTGTTTTTGCTCCCAGAAAACAACTTCAAGAACAGCCGCAAGAAGTTCGCGTTCCGCAATGCCAGCGCCGGTAGCTTTTATACCAACGAGGAAAGCTACCAGCATTACTTTCCCAGCCAGTTCAGTTTCCTGATCATGGAAGCCGAGAACCCGGCCGGGGTGCATTGCCAGATCCTGTATCGGGACAGCGCCAGCCAGCTCAGCTATGGCCGCGCTTTTGTGCCGGTGGGCTACGATCAGCTGCGGCCGCTGTTCTGGGATGGAAATGATGAGGACGGCATTGGCCAGGCGGTGCCGGAGCTGTCGTTCAGCCGCTTGTCCGAAAAGCTGAAAAAGCTCTCCAAGGAAACCCGGCTGGTGAATGACCCGGCCAAACTCAAACAAATGCTGTACAGCAGCGAGCTGATGAACGCCGATGCGGTGCGTTATTCCGTGCTGCCCCTGGGTGAGTCCGACGAGCGCCGGGTGCAGTCGCTGCGCACCTTGATCCTGCTGCTGTTTGAGATGAAGGCTGACGATCAGGCCATGTCCAATGCGGTGGCCAGCATCATCGAGGCAGACAAGAAGTTCGCCGACGATGCCTTCGATTTCAACATCGACGACTTCCTCAATCGCCACGACCAGTTAAAGCAGCAGCAAACCCAGCTAACGAGAATCGAGAAAGAGCGCTCACGGTTTGAGAAGCTCCAGAAGGATTATCAGGCCTACCAGACGCTGCTTCGCAGCCAGCACGATTTTGCCGCGTTTCGCGATGGTGTGAGCCATGCCCTGCAGGATATTGGAGCAAGGCGTAAAGCCGCGGTGGAGGCGTTCAACGAGCAGAACGAGACGCTGCGCCATGTGCTGCAGGCTCTGAAAAAGCTGGAGCAGGACGCCAGCGGCCTGAAAGGCGAAATTCGTTCCGCCGATCGACGTATCAAGCAGGCCGAGCAGAATCAGAAAGACGGCGATCTGTTGGTTTCCCAATACGGCGAGATGACTCTGCAGGAAATCGAGGAGATCCAGAAAGAGGAACTCGATAGCAAGAAAGGGCACCTGGCCGCCCTGAAAAGTGCCGCCCAGGCCGAGATCCGGCTGGAGCAGATCCAGAAAAAGAAGCAGGAGCTTGAGCGCAAGCTGGAATCCCTGAAGGAACGGGAAAGCAAGCAACATTGGCAGCTTCAGAACCAGCTGGACGAGGCCACTGCCGCACCGCTGCGGGCGGTGGACCCCCGGTTGGTGATGGCGAGCCCCGGCCAGGATCTGGACGCCGACAGTAAGGCGGCCATCGAAGCCTTTGCCCGGCTGTTTGTACCTGCTGATAAAGGCTTTGACTGGTTCGACGCCGAATATCAGGCCCAGCCAGCGCGGCAGACCGACTTTGCAGAGCAGCGCCGGCATATTGCAGGTGAGCTTCATGGGCTGGAAAAGGAGCGTGGCGAGCTGGCGGACACTGCCAATCAGGAACATGATCGGCCACGGTTGATCGAGCGCACCGACAAAGAGATCCGTGCGATCGAGAAAGATCTGGAAACGCTGCAGCGTTTCCCGGCCGCCGCGACCACTCTTCGGGACGCCACCGACGAAAAGCAGGCAGCAGAGGAACAGCTGGCCAAACTGGAAGAGCAGGCCCGGCTGGACCAGGAAAAGCAGGATGCGGTGCAGCAGAAGGCGGCCAAAGCCAGAGCTGAAAAAGAGCGGATCGAGGAGCGGGAACGGGAACTGGCGGGCCTCAGCCGGAGTGTTGGCACGGTAGAGCACCGGTTCCCGCATCTGAAAGTTGTGGATGCCGAGCAGCCGTTGGACATTGAACAGGTGTCTGTCGCGGCGTTCGATGATCTGCAAACCCAGTTGGACGATCTGGAAGAGCGCCGTCGCAGCATCCTCGACCACCTGCGCCAGTTCGTCTATCTGGGCATCCATGACGATGCCGAAGGCGAATTGCAGAAAGACAGCCCCGCGTCATCGGCTATCCGGGAAACGTTCAAAGGCCTCTCAGATCTGTTTGCCGGCATGCCCGAGGAATGGAAGGTTCTGGAAGAGCAGGTGGGTGTCCACAATGAAACCGTGGCCAGCTACCGGCAGGCCCTGAAATCCAACCACGAGCACATTGCCCGTTTCGAGGCGCAGCTGAACCGTGAGCTGGAAGGCGTGCGCATCAACGATCTGGTGGAAATCCGCGTGGATATTCACACCGATCCGAAATTCCGCAATCTTGTGGAAGAAGCCAACAACATCGACCCCTATGGCAACCAGCTGCAGTCGGACGCGTTCTATGACCGTTTGCGAGTGTTCGTGGCCGACTTTTTCGGTGAGGGCGGCAGCAAGCGCCTGACTATGGACAAGGTGATCACCGGCATTTCCTACCGTACCCGCAAGGAAAACGCCACGAGCCTCGACAAGAAGGGCCAGTCCACCTCCACCACGGCCCTGATCAATCTGGAACTGGTGTATCGGCTGCTGAAACGGGTGTTGTACCCGGGCGTTCAGCTGTCTTTCCCCATGGTGCTGGATGAGCTGGCCAGCGTGGACATCAGCCAGATGCCCTCGCTGCTGGAGCGGTTACGCAATCAGGGCTTCAACCTCTTCTCTGCTGCCACTCATAGCGCCAGCGCGGAAGTGATTTACCTGATCGGCCGGCACCTGGAAGTAGGGCAGATGCGCACCGCGAAGCCTTACAGCCCGCAACGTACCCTGGTGTTCTGGGGTGGAGCGGAGGGCTTTACCAACGGTGAGGCCATGAGCCATTGGGCTGACCAGACCCAGGCTAGCCTGATGGAGCCGGTGGATGAGTAAACGCTTCAGCACCCTGGATACCACCCGGCTGCTGTTCGAGCACCCGAAGATCCTGTTCCGGATGATCGAACGGATGGACCGGAACGAAGCCCGGTATATCCGCGAGAGTGATCTGGTGGCCGAGGTGATGGACTACACCCGCACCCTTGGCAACGCCGACCGGGACAGGGTGCGTTTTGCACTGAATACCGACAATCTGTTTCGCAGTGGCCTGGTGATCGACATCATCAAGGCCGAAGGTGAGCGGCGGCTGGTATTCCAGGATGCTCTGATCAACCTGATGCGCGCCTGCAACGCCTCGCTGTACCAGGAACTGACCGATGCCCGTCTTCGCGGTCATCTGGTTACCCTTCGGGACGTGCGCAATCGGCTGGAGACCAGCACTTTCAGCGACGCGGACCCGGATTACACCGAACTGAGGGATGATCTGAACGAGCGGGTGAGCCAGCTCATCGGCTTGCTGCGCCAGAATGTCCTGCGCATGCAGACCATCAGTGCGCAGCTTGCGGATCTCTCCGGCGACGCCAGCCGGGCGCCCGAGAAATTCCTGGAGTTCCGCCAGAACCTGTTTGAGCAGATCGTTACCCTGTACGAGCGCCACATCAAGCCGACCCTGGTGTTTTTGAACCCGGATACGCGGCTGCCGGATGGCAGCAACCTGTTCGAAACCCTGGAAGCGATGGTGCGGTTGCTGGAAAATCACGGCGATCACAGTCTGGCGGACCAGTTGTTCCGTTCGTCCATCAGCCTGAACGCCCTGTACAAACCCATTCAGGCGGTGGCCCAGGAGGTGGAACACTTCCTGCGCAAGACGCGCCAGGGCATGGTCCAGTACAACGCCATGGAGCATTTCTACGGTAAGTTGCAGGAACTCAAAGGCGAAACCGAGACCCTCAGCTTGAAACGCAAGTGGCTCGAAGGCGGTGACTTTGCCCGCAGCACCGGCTTCCTGATCGGCCTGCGCGCCCAGCAGCGCCCGAAACATTACGCCTTCGGTGAATCTTCCAGCTACTACCAGCTGTTGTTTAGCGAACTGGACCTGCGCCTGAATGATCTCCGACGCAAGGCTGAAGTGCCGGTTCTGCAGCAAGTGGATGGCAGCGGCCGGCACACCCGGATTGATGTCCAGCGCATCAACCAGCTCTATCAATGGCTGGAAACCCTGGAACTGCGGCCAACAACCGATCTGGTACGTGAGCTTCACGGGCGCCTGGACGGGTTTATCCCCGGCTATCGCTTCCCGGACCTGCTGGCGGCGTTAAACCGGCTGGTAAATTCGCCGCCTGAGGGTTTGCAGGTGGTGACTACCAATCGCTTCCGAATCCTCGATCAGTCATCCGACAGTGAACAGTTTGTCTACCGAAAGCGTCGCCTGGAGCAACAGAATGTCTGAATTTGAAGAAATCCTCCCGGCCCACAGCGCCGCAATCTATCGGGAATTCCAGGCCGGCCGGGTGATTGTGCGTGATGTGTGGGACGGCAACCGCTCCGAGTTGCATGCCAATCCGCTCTACAACCTGCTTTATAACCATCTGTCCCATTTCCGGACCTTCTATGAGCACCTGGGCAGTGAGCTGGTGTTCAACGAAACCGGCGCGTTTTTCTTTCTCAAGGAAAGCAGCGACGACGAGAACGAAGAGCACGATGAGAACGCCTTCCGGGTGCAGGTAATCCTGCTGCTGATCGGGCGTTATTTCGCACGCAGCGGTCGGGATCTTGAATACCTTGGCCGGCCCGATGCCGGGTTGAATGAGCAAGACCTCTCGGCCCTGGCTAGCGATGAGGAATATCAGGAAATTCTGCGTGCAGCCCGTTTTGAAAAGGGCGTGCCGGAAGCGCTGGATTACCTGGAAAAACGCCATCTGCTGTTTCGCGCGGGTGCGGGGCGCTGTTTCCTGAGTTCGGCCGGGCTGTATTTTCTGCAGGAGTTGGTTCGGGAGTACGAGCAGGGGTAATGGTTTCCTGGTCAGAAGCTGGCCAGGAATTCTGCAACCTTATTTGCCGGCATGGGCTTGGCATAGAGGAAACCCTGAGCGAGATCACAGCCAAGGTCCGTTACCAACTGGGCCTGTTCATCCGTTTCAACACCCTCGACCAGCACGCTGAGGCCTAGACTGTGGCCGACGGTAACCATTGCCTCCATGATGGCCATGTCGGCGCTGTTCTGCATCGCATGTTGAAGAAAGCTCCTGTCGATTTTTATTCCGCAAACCGGGAGCTTTCTGAGATAGACGAGGGAGGAATGCCCGGTTCCGAAGTCATCGATCGAAATGTGCACGCCTGCCTGTTTCAGTTTTTCCAACTGTTTTGTCTGGCTTTCATCGCTGCCGAAAACCTCGTTCTCGGTCAGCTCCACCCCAAGCTGGTGAGGCTGAAGATTGTAACGTTCCACCGTTTCGAGAATATGGCTCGCAAGGTGTGGATTGGTGAGCTGTCGTCCCGATAGGTTGATATCAACCCGCAGGTTTTTCAGAGGGGTTTCCTGCCATGCGTCGAGTTGCTTGCAGGCTGCCTCGATTACCCATTCGCCAATCCGGTTGATGAGACCGGACTTCTCAGCCACCGGAATGAAAGTAGCTGGCGACACTGCTCGGGATTGACCGTGAAAACAGCGGAGAAGTGCCTCGCAGGAGTCGCTTTTTCGATCAGCCAGGCTGATCTGGGGCTGGAAAAACAATTCCAGCCCATCGTTATTCAAGGCGTCCCTGAGCAGGTTGGTGATTTCCTGATAATGGACCAGCCTGTCGTTGATGTCGGGGGTATAGAAACACACGCCGTTCTTGCCGGTTTCTTTGGCCTGGTACATGGCCGCGTCTGCATTGCCCATCAGCTCGGCCACGGTAGTGCCATTATGCGGGAAAAGGCTCACGCCGAAGCTGGCGGTAACCTGGTAACAGTCGCCTTCCAGATGCACTCTGTGTTCCAGAGCGTCTATCAACCGACAAACAAGTTCGTGAATACCTTCAGGGCCTTCGAAATCGAAGATCAGCAAGACAAACTCGTCTCCGCCAAAGCGGCTCAACAGGTCTCCGCCTCGAAGTTCGCCCCTCAGGGTATCGGCCACCGCTTTCAGGAGACTGTCACCATGATGGTGGCCACGGGTATCGTTGATGATTTTGAAATTGTCCAGATCGATAAAAACGACCGCTAATTCCTGTTGCAGGCGATCAGCCTCATCCAGTCGGCTCGACAACTCGGCTTCCATGAAATGCCGGTTGGGTAATCCCGTCAGGTCGTCAAAACTCGCGCGCCGATAAAGCTCGTCTCTGGCTTGTTTCTGCTCTTCGAGGCTTATGTCGATGCAGAACATCTCACAGGCCCCGCTGTCCTGTTTGATCATCACATGGCTTGAGTAAACGGGAACCAGATGTCCTTCTTTGTGTTTCAGTTCAAGTTCGTCGGCGGGAATGCTGATGTTTTTTTCAAGCCAATTGCGGTGCGCTTCGATCACACCGTTACGCATGTGATCGGGAATGATCAGGTCTTCCAAAAGCTGCCCAAGTGCTTCGTCGCGGGAATAGCCGTATAGGCGGGCGCTTGCTTCATTCCAATAGATTACCCGACGGTGCCTGTCGTAACCCTGCACAGCCACCATGGGCAGACTCTCGATCAGCTCGTAAAACCTGTTTTCACTGTCCTCGGTAGCCGATCGACTTCCTTGTCCAATATCCATTGCGGGTCAGCATCCTCATGATTAGCGATAAACGTTTCGCGAAGCGATGATGCAATAGAATGAGAATAGTTCGGGATCCCAGGGTTATCTAGTTGGTTTACTGATTGGTAGGGCGGTGCTGTCTCTAGAGCGGCGTTGCAGTCTGCTCTGCGGTTTCCTGCTCCAGCTCTTGCTCCAGCCTGGCGATACAGCGATCGAATGCCCGGCTGATCCTGGTCTGGTCCTTGATCATGGCCAGCCGTGGCCATGTGGCCTGTTCACCGAGATTGATATACATCTCGAGATCTTCAGGGGTCGGGTTGGAGAGGACCTTTCGGTAAAGGGACGCCCTGGGCGGGAAATGGATGTTGATGTCCCCGAGGTATTGCTGACTGGTCATGGCGTAGGCCTGCTCGATGAGTGGCCGGATGATGCCGGGGTGCGGGCTTTGCTTGGTCAGTTTCAGCGCCGTGGCAATCTGGCCGTGGGCGAGGGAGACCGCCGCACGTTTGGCCCAGGCCGTTACGCCGCTCTGGTCGTGGTGACTGATGAATGGCACCACGTGGGGGTTGGCCTGGCTTACGATGGTTTTGTTCACGTTGTGCAGGCGTGCCATGCGCATCAGTGGCAGGTCGCCATGCACGCTGCCGTCAATCCAGCTTTCGGTGGGCATGTAGGGGACACTGGTATCCCGACGACCGTTTGATTCCCGGGCCTGAAGAACCACAGGCGGAAATATGCCCGGGACGGCGCAGGAGGCCATCACGGCCGAATCCACCAGTACAGCAGGCGAGGACAGCCAGTTGAGCAGCCGTGGTTTCTGCTGGGTGCGGGTGGGGGAGACGGAGATATTCAGTGTTCGGCCACTGTGCTCATGGGCTTCCTTGAAACTGACGCTACCCAGATTGTGCTGGAGATGCTCCTGAAGTTGGCGCGGATCCATGGCATGGCCCGCCCTCAAGCCTCCGGTGACGCCGAGCCAGCGGAAGGCATTCAGGTGAATCTGTTCCGGATGGTTAAAGAACTCTGCCAGTTCCTTGTCGTCCCGTGTGCAGATGGCACCCGCCACGATGGCACCCATGCTGGAGCCGGCCATGACATCCGGCAGCAGGTCCTGTCGCCAGAGCGCTCTGGTAACACCGATATGGTAAATACCAAAGGCCGCACCACCGCTGAGCATCAGGGCCGGCCGGCCATAGACCCGCTCGGCGTCCTGAAACATTTTCAGTTTTCGGGCGGTTGTAACCTCCGGAATAGGGTGGTCGCAAATAAATTCCATGGACGTCTCGACGGCATCCAGGAATTCACCCACCAACCGATTGGTGCCGCTGCGCGCCATCGTGTACAGATCGGGATTGGATAATTCGCCCAGGTGGCGGTAGAGACTCTCCTGAAGGATCCGGATCAGTCGCCGTGTGTCGCCATTTTGCCGGCAATGGTCCATGAGGCCCATGTGCTTGCGCATCAGGCTTTCATGCAGCATCCCGGTTTCTTCCTGCTCGCGCCAGGCCAGCAGCCCGTCCATGTCATCGAGCGCGGTAGCGGCCTCGCACCACTGCTCGTAGTCATGGGCCTGTTCCAGTTGCTGCTGGAGCTGTTTGCGGGTCTTCGCGGCGTGTTTCATGCCTTTTACCTTAACTCATACGGCCCAAGCTGTGCAGAGGCTGGTTTCCTGGCTCCGGGTTATTTGCTATGTTTAGGCCCGTGGGTTGGGTTTTATTACCAATCAGACATGTCTGCGGGAGAGACTGAATCCCTTGCGATCAGCGCCGAAGGAGCAACTGCCCCGGAAACTCTCAGGCAAAAGGACCGCTGACATGAATACTTTCCGAAGAGCTGTCGACAATCGCGTCAGTCGGCACACCGAAGGAGCAAGCGACCGTTTTTGTTGAAACGGCTCGTGAATCTCTCAGGTCCCGTGACGGAAGGGGTGCTTTCTGCCATTTCGAGCAGGGAGGAAACCCTTGGCGCTCACGGAGATCGGAATGAAGCGAATCGCAGTAATTGGCGGTGGTATCACTGGTATTACCACGGCCTACACCCTTGCCAAGCGCGGGCTTGACGTTACGGTTTACGAGAAGCATCGCTATGCGGCGATGGAAACCTCCTTCGCCAACGGTGGACAGCTCTCCGCTTCCAACGCAGAGGTCTGGAACAACTGGCAGACCGTGATGAAGGGCATAAAGTGGATGTCCCGCCGGGATGCGCCACTGCTGGTCAACCCGAAGCCTTCCTGGCACAAGCTGAGCTGGTTCGCCGAGTTCATTGCCGCCATTCCCCAGTATGAAAAAAACACCACGGAAACTGCTCGCCTGGCGATTGCTGCCCGTGACCACCTGTTTGCCTGGGCGCAGGAAGAAGGCATCGATTTCGACCTGAAGAAGCAGGGTATCCTGCACATCTACCGGGACAAGGCCGGGTTTGACCACGCTGAAAAGGTATCGCGCCTGCTGGCGGCTGGTGGCCTTGAGCGCCGTTCGGTGACCCCGGACGAAATGAAATCCATCGAGCCGACCCTGGCCGGCAACTATTACGGTGGGTTTTTCACCGAGAGTGACTCCACCGGTGATATTCACAAGTTCACCAATGGACTGGCGGATGCCATCAAGCGGCTGGGCGTAAAAACCTGTTACGGCCACACGGTGACCGAGCTGAGCGCCGATGAGCGCAATGCCTGGGTGACCGCCCACGATGGCACCGAACAGTCCCGGGACACATTTGACGGCGTGGTGATCTGTGCCGGCGTCGGCAGTCGCGGGCTCGCGAAAAAGCTGGGTGACCGGGTGAATATCTATCCGGTTAAGGGGTACTCAATTACCGTGGAGCTGGACGACGAAGCCTCGCAAAAGGCGGCACCGACCGTGAGTTTGCTCGACGATGCCACCAAGATCGTCACCAGTCGCCTGGGCGATGGCCGTTTCCGGGTTGCCGGTACCGCCGAGTTCAGCGGTTACAACCGCGATATCAAGGACGACCGGATCCGCCCGCTGACCCGTTGGGTTGAGCAGTGCTTCCCCGGTGTCTGTACTCGCAAGGTTGTGCCCTGGGCAGGCTTGCGGCCAATGCTGCCGAACATGATGCCAAGGGTTGGGCCAGGCCGCCTGCCGACCGTGTTCTACAACACCGGTCACGGTCACCTGGGCTGGACGCTCTCTGCGATTACCGCTGAGTTGGTCGCTGAGAGCGTTACCGGGGATAGCCGGTAATCTCGCGGATTTTCCGGTACAGGGGTTGAAGCTGAGGGTACATCTTCAGATAAACCTCGGAATACAGCCGCTGGTAAAGAGCCCGGGTTTCTTCGTTTGGATGAAAAACGTCGCCAACCCGGGTCATCTTCGCCACGGCGGTGTCGAAATCCGGATGCAGCCCTAGACCGACAGCCGCATCAATGGCGGCGCCGAGCCCGGAGGTCTCATAGGTGTGAGGCCTCTCGGCCGGCAACCCGAACACATCGGCAGTGAGTTGCATCGCCGCATCGCTCTGTGAGCCACCGCCGGCCACTCGCAATTTCCTGATCTTCACGCCGCTTCGCTTCTCGATTTTTTCCTTTCCTTCCCTGAGCGCGTAGGCCAGACCTTCGAGTATGGCGCGATAAATGTGGGAACGGGTGTGAACGTCCCCGAATCCGATAATCGAGCCTTTCGCTTCCGGCCCCGGCTGGCGCACGCCGGGTGACCAGTAGGGCTGCAGCATAAGGCCCATGGATCCGGGTGGCACTGCCTTGACCAGTTCATCGAACAACGCTTCCGGCTCGATACCTCGTTCCTCGGCCAGTTTCTGTTCTCTTAGCCCGAACTCCCGCTTGAACCAGCTCACCATCCAGAAACCCCGGTAGATCATGACCTCTGTTGAGTAATGGCCGGGCAACGCAGACGGATAGGGCGGCATTAGCCGGATCGGTTCGACGTAACGCTGGCTGGTAGTGTTGATGGTGGCAGTGGTGCCATAGCTCATACAGCCAATATCGGGTGTCAGCCCGCCGGAGCCGAGAATCTCACAGGCCTTGTCGGAAGCTGCGGCGATTACTGGGAGGCTTTTTGCCAGGCCCAGGTGCTTGCAGGCTTCGTCGGTCAAATGGCCCAGTGGTTCGCCGGGTGCAACCAGCTCAGGCAGCATGGAAGGCTCGACTGGCATCGTCTGCCATTTGAAATCCCGCCGGCCGGCCCAGCGATGCTTTTTATAGTCGAATGGCAGGTATCCCACCTGGCTGCCGGTCGAGTCCCGGAATTCTCCGGTGAGTCGGTAGTTGAGATAGCCAGACAGCAGCAGGAAATACCGGGTTTTGGCCCAGATCTCGGGTTCATTCTGGGCGATCCAGTTGGCCTGGGTTTTTTCCCGGAACCGGTTGATAGTGTCTTCCAGACGGGCAACTTTGAACAGCCATCCCCAGGGCCCTTTGACGGGGCCTTCGACCCTTGCATGTCGCTGGTCGAGCCAGATGATTGCCGGGCGTAGAGGCTGTCCATTTTCATCCAGATTTATGACGGTGCCGCGCTGGGTGGTCACGGTAACGCCGGCAACCTGATCCGGTGTCGCGTCTGTGGAGCTCCAGAGCAATTGGCAGGCTTCCCCGAGCTGCCCCCAGAAGTAGTCCGGGTGCTGCTCGGCCCAGCCGGGCTCTCTCGAAAAATAGGGCTCTATTTCCTGCTTGCCTTTGCCCACCAGATTGCCACGGGTATCGAACAGCAGCGCCCGGACGCTCTGGGTGCCATTGTCGACGGCCAGTATGAGCGGCTCAGCTGGCATTGGAGGTCTCCTGGGGTGGCAGCGAATAGGCGTTGTGATAGATCGACAGGTAGCGGGCCTGTTCCTCCTCCCAACGCTGGTCAGCCCAGCCAAGCAGGGGCTGGCAGTGGTTACGAATCTCCGGGAGAAGGGCTTCGCCCGCATTCGGTAGTACCATGCCTAACCGTGTTCGGCGCAGAAGCAGGTCATCCAGATGCTGTACATCTTCTCTCCGGCACGCCCAGCAAAGCTCAGCCCAGAGCAGGTCGGAAGCCCGATCCGGAGTGACAGGCTCCAGTGGGCCCGAAGCAAGCAGTTGATCAAGCTCGGGGCCATAGAACCCCTGCAGTCGCTGCCAGCACTGGTGGCTGATGGCGGCTGGCCTTGGGGGGTGTTCTGTGCCCTGGAACACCGGTTTGGATGCTGGCCGCAGAACCTTGCTGGCGGCTTCTCCAAGTCCCTGGACGAGCGCCTCGCGGGCGATGACCCGGAAGGTGGTAAGCTTGCCGCCGGCAATGCTGACCAGCCCCCGATCCACCCGCAGTGCGTGTTCCCGGTTTTCCTTGGACGGCGCCTTACCCGTGCCATCGGTTACCACCGGCCTTACACCGGCCCAGGTCGAAAGGATGTCGTTTCGCGTGATAGGGCTGCCCGGAAATAATCGTGAGGCGATCTCAAGCAGGTAGGCGGTCTCGGATTCGGAAATCACCGGCTCCTGATCCAGATTGCCCTCATGGTCGATGTCGGTGGTGCCGAGAACGGTGGTGCCCAGCCATGGGAAGGCAAACACCGGGCGGCCATCTTCCGGATGAAACAGGGAAACCGAACAGGACACCGGCAGGCTGGACCAGGGCAGCACGAGATGGCTGCCACGCAGGGGCCGGATGTGCATGGTGTCTTCAGAGCTCTTGCTGGACTGCAGCCGATCTGCCCAGGCACCGGTGGCATTGATGACCAGGGGCGCGAAGACCTCAATGGGCGTATCGTTTTCCTCTGCCTGAATCAGCAAGCCGGATACATCGCCGTTGCTGCGCTTTATTGCATCGGCTCGTGTGTAATTCAGGCACATGGCGCCGTCCCGCCGGGCTTCGGCAATCAGGCGCAGGACCAGGCGCGAGTCGTCGGTGACTGCATCGGTAAAACCGCTGGCGCCCGCGAGTTTTTCGCCCGTCAGGCCCGGAACCCAGAGCATGGATTCGGCCGGGGTCAGAAAGTGGCGGCTCCGGTTGCGGGCAATCAAGTCGTAAACCCGAAGCAGTGTCTGGAACAGGCGCGGTCCGGGGAACTGGCCTTTGAAGTGAGGCATGATGAAGCGCAGGGGCTCAATTAACCCGGGTGCTTCCGCCATTAACCTTTCACGCTCGCGCACGGCGTCCCGGGTAAGACCGTAATGCCCGCTGCCCAGGTATCGGAGGCCACCGTGCACCATCTTCGAGGAGCGGCTGGATGTACCCCAGGAAAAGTCCTTCTGTTCTACCAGAAGCGTGCGCAGCCCGCTGCCTGCTGCTTCCCGTGCCACGCCGGCGCCGGTAATTCCGCCGCCGACCACCACCACATCAAATTCGTTGGTCCCTGAACGCAGCGAATTGAGGATTTCAGTCCGGGTCATGTTGGGGCTCCCATTCGGCGTTGCGCTCATTTCACCAGTGTTTCCGGGTTCAGGATCGCGTCCGGGTCAAAGGTGCTGCACAGGGAGCGTATAGCCAACATGCCCAGTTCGCCTTTTTCCACCGGCAGATAAGGGGCGTGATCCTTACCGACACCGTGTTGATGGCTGATGGTGCCGCGGTTGTTCACGATCAGTTCAGAGGTGCTGGTTTTGAGCGTTTGCCAGTGCGCGAGTGTTTCCTCGTAGCTGTCGCCCACCCGGAACACGTAGGTGGTGTAAATGCTGCAGCCCTGGCTGTAGAAGTGGGAGAGGTGGGTGAACACATGGGTGTTCTCGTTCTGGTCTTTCAGCCCGTCACGCAGGCTGGTCTCGATCAGACCCAGCAGATTGTCGACGTTGTCCCAGTCAGTGGCCGTTTCCAGAGTGTCGACAGCATAGCCCATCTGCCAGAGGGCCTCTCTCAGATAGGGCATGTTAAAACGCTTGGCCGCCCATTTGTCGCCGAGCCGCGTGCCGGTATAGACGCCGTTTTGGGCCTTGCAGATGCTTCGGGCCTCTTTCAGGGCATTTCGGGTCTGCAGTCGGGAGCCGGTGATCCCGAAGGTCATCATGCATTTGCCCTCACCAGCGCCCCTCCGCGAAAGGAAACGCTCGAGCATGCCGATAAGCCGGGGGTGGCCGGCCAGCGCGAGCTGGGTCTCGGTCTCTACGGCATTGCTGAGCCTGAGCATGGATAACTGGGTTCGGTTCTGCACCAGCAGGCGGCTGGCCGTGCGGGCACTCTCCCAATCCGGAAAAAAGACCACATGAAAGCTCTCGTGGTCGGGCAGCGGAGTAACCCGCACCTTCACCTCGGTAATTAGCCCAATGCGGCCTTCCGAACCCAGAATCATTTCCCGGATATCCGGACCTGCGCTGGAGGCCGGTATGGTGGGCAGGTTAAGGGTGCCTTTCAGGGTTTCGACCCGGCCCCCGGCAAAGAGTTGTTCAATGCGGCCATAGCGCAGGGATTGCTGGCCACTGGATCGGGAGGCCACCCAGCCGCCGACGGTGGAAAGCTCGAAAGACTGGGGAAAATGCCCCAGTGTGTAGCCATGGGCCCGGAGTTGGGACTCAACGAGTGGCCCGGGCGTTCCCGCACCAAACGTTGCAATTTGGCTGTCCGTGTCCAGGTCGATCAGGCGATTCATCCGGCTCATGTCCACAGTCAGTATTGGCTGGCCTTTATCCACCGGATTTATGTGCCCGGCCACACTGGTGCCGCCACCGTAGGGAATCAGGTGAATGTGTTGCTCCGCGGCCCAGGAGAGCAGGGTTTGAACTTCTTCGCTCGTGGTGGGGTAGGCCACGCCATCCGGGAACACACCAAACTCGCCGCTGCGCATGGCCAGCCAGTCCGCAAGACTCTGGCCGCGGGCATGCCGCACTCGTGCTTCCGGGCCTGTATCGATCAGTGATTCCAGCTCTGCCGGCCGGGTAAGGCGGGTTTCTGGCACTTTGGCGCAAACAGAATCCAGGGTCGCGTCCGCCAGAGGCCGGCCACTACCGATGCGTGATGCCAGAAAGTCCTGGCCCTGTTCCGGCATTGCCAGATTGAATCCCTCGTCGCCCCAGCCGTTCCAGCGTCGCATGTGCTTTATTCTCCAGATTAAAAACGAATGTGGCGCATTCTATAGGCTCTGCGTCGTTCGCCGCTGTCGCTTGGCGCCATGGTTCCTGTCATTTGCCGCCAGTGGCTGGCTTTGGCAACCCGCTCAGGGTCGGAGCGATTCCGTCAGCCGGCTGTTCAGGTCCTGCCACCGTGAGAGTTTGCCCGCTTCGCCGATCCGGGTGCGCGCTCCGCCGGACTGGTTCAGCCAGAGGCCTTCGCCGTTAAAGCTGTAAACAGGTTCAAGATCAGTACGTTGAGATGCAGGTTTAATGTCATTTATCAGGTTGTCCAGAATCAACGGATCGGCGTCTGGCTCCGGGTACCACGCCAGCACCATGTGGGCCTGGTTCAGTTCCAGCGCTTTGACATACACGATCCGGAGCTGATCATCGGGCACGCCCATGGACTTGAGGGTCAGGTATTTGGCAATTGAGAAATCCTCACAGTCACCACCGTTGGTGGTCAGCAGTTCTACCGGGGTTGCCCAGTAGTCTTCCTCGCCCCAGTGGCGGATATCGCTGACAAAGGTGACTCGATTGAAGAAGGAGTTCACCAGCCGGAGCTGTCGGTCGATGGGGGCATTTGCGGCAAGAGCATGCAGGCGCTGCCAGTTTTCCAGACGCTGGTGGGCTTCGGTTCCGAATTCTTCCTGAACATAGTTCATCAGACGGGAGCCCAGCTCGAAGGCACTCACAAGAGAGACCACGAGCAATAACGCAGGCAGAAGCGTGGAACGGCGGCGAATCTGAAGGGCGGCCGTTTCCATAGCGCGCCTCAGTTATTGTTCCGTAGGCGTTCCCTGAGCTGCTCAAGGCGCCGGCGGATTTCCTCCCGGCGCTGCTCATCGCTGGTGGCGGAAGCGGGCGCTCTCGAGGGTGAGGGGGATGCAGCCTGCTGGACGGCGGGCGAAGGCTCTGCCTGCTGGTCGGCCGTAAAGGATATGCCGCTGCGGTCTTCGGATTCCGGGAAGTAGAGGTTTTCGAGTTTGCCGGAACGTTCAATGATCACCCGGTTCGGATGTACCGAGCGCAGTGTGGCATTACCGGGCAGTTCGTCACCCACCAGGTAGGCTTCGGTTTTACTTTTGTCATCTTCGATCAGCGCGCTGCCCGGGAAATCACCATCCGCGGCCAGTACGCCCCGAAGGAACAGTCGGAGGTTGGTTTCAGGGAGATTCTCGGTATCCATTTCTACCGGCTCGCTTTCGCCGGATGCAGCTCCGAACAGATCCAGGGAGGAAAGGTCCACACTGGGTGGCTC